>CEWR01003265.1_pt1 | contig 14504 bp, 28 predicted proteins | sample 356321 | NCBI WGS metagenome assembly CEWR01 (sample SAMEA2621551, study PRJEB7988) | marine metagenome | biome: marine biome (ENVO:00000447); feature: mesopelagic zone (ENVO:00000213); material: "saline water (ENVO:00002010), including plankton (ENVO:xxxxxxxx)" | depth 790 m
AATGATGCAGGAATTTCTCAAGTTTATGATTTAGTTTCAGATTGTATCGAAACTATTTACACAACTGATGAAGAATTTCAAATGACAGACTACACAGATTTAGAACGCAATGAATTTTTTGAAAGTTTAACTCAAGAACACTTTTTAAAAATACAAGAATTTTTTGATACTATGCCATACATCTACTATGATTTAAAATATGATTGTGAACACTGTAACCATAAAGAAAAACTCAACATAAGAGGTATCCAAAATTTTTTTACATAGGCATGGGGCATAATAATCTAGAAAATTATTATATTTTAAATTTTGCACTCATGCAACACCATAATTATAGTTTAACAGAAATTGAAAATATGATGCCATATGAACGTGATATTTACACAACAATGCTTGAAAGTCACATTCAAGAAGAAAACGAAAGAATTAAACGAGAAAATAATAGCGGGTAAAACATATGGGCAGACAACCACGTACACGTAAAAGAACAGCACAAGTCTTAACAAGTATAGAACAAAGACGGTTAAAATTACAAGAAGAAATAAGAGCTCTAGAAGCCCAACCAGAAAGTCCATCCACAACTAAAAGTCTAACAACAAAACGGAGATTATTAGCTAATGTAGATAAGGAAAGATACAATTGGCTAGGTTTAGAAGATGAAGAAGAATTAGGAACTCAACATTTCATTAAAAATGTCCAAGCAGTCATTAGACAAAGAAAAGCTGGTCTTGCAACTGCAATCAAAGGTGCAGTTGGAATGAAAATTCTTGGAGCAGATCCTCTAATTTCTAATGCTTGGGCGGGTGCTTTAATGCTCCGAGACATGTTTCGTGGAAATAACAACATAGAACCAGATGCTGGAACAGCAGGAAAACCTTCTTCAATACCATCTTCTGGAGGTGGAGGTAAAGGTGACGCAAATTTAGTTCCAGATTTACTCGCCAGAATAGCTACCACAACTGAAAAAACATATGATTTATTAGATTGGGTTTATACTTATAGGCGTGCTAGATTCCGAGAAATAATGAATCTTGATACCCTCTCATCCGCTGCCGAAGCAACAGTTGCAATGAATGCCCTGCCTCCTGCTGAACGGCAAGAAAGAATAGCTAGCCGTGAAAATTCCGTAGAAGATAAAGTAACAGATCTAATCGAGTTAACTAAAGAAGGTTTATTTGGTAGTCCAAAATTATTAGGACCTGCAGGTCCAATTGCTAGTTTGTTGGGTAAAGTTCATGAAGGAGTACTGATTCAAGGAGATGCACTTAAAGGTTTAGAACCTACTGAAGAAGAATCAAGAGAATCGCAGATGAACAAATTAGCAAGACTGAATCAATTTTCAAAAAATAAAAATATTAGTAATTTAGCTGCACTCGGAGGTACAGCTGCCGGTGCTGGTGGAGGATTTCTCAGCAATCTTGCAAGTGAAACAGGAGGAGAATTATTAGGAAGAACTCTTTGGAGAGGAAAAGGAAGAGGTTTACTTCCAAAAGCTGGAAGAGCAATTGCAGGAAGTAGAATGGGTCAAGGAATAGCAGGCCTTGCTGGTAAAATTGGTCCTAAAGGTTTAGCAATTGGAGGTGGACTTGCTACCTTTGCAATAATGGGTGCCATGGATATGGTAAAGGGTGCAATATATAAACACAAAGAATGGGGTGTTGGTAAAGTGTCTGGTTCTCTCGGAGGATTACTTGCTGGAACAGGAGATAGAGGAATTTGGAGTGTATTTGCAAATATGGGTAAATGGGCAGGTGCTGGTGCCGCAGCTGGAAGTGTTGTCCCAGTAGTAGGTACAATAGGAGGAGGTATCCTTGGAGCTGCATTAGGTGGAATACTTTCCTTATTAGGAGGACAAAAAATCTCACAGTGGATAAGTAATGCAGGAAGATGGTTACGAGATGAACTTTGGGAAGGACTAAAACAATTTGTAATTGATATAAAAGAATGGGTATTTGGTACAAAAAATCTAAAACCAAATAAAGATGAAAAGCCAACAGATAATGACACAGAGGACAAAAAAATATCATTTCTTAACAGAGGACAAAGAATTAATGATGGAAGTATAGAATTAAATTCATCAGGTGGGAATACAGGATTTCAAACAGCATCATTATCACCAAATATTATAAATGCAACTACAGTATCAAGTAATGAAGAAACAAATTTCTTTGGGAGGGCATCATCAACTAACCCAAACAGTCCATCTGCAAACAAGATTGTAGCATTAGTAACCTAAAAAAAACCCGTTAGAATTAACTAACGGGTTTCGATTAAACATAGATAAGTAACTACTCACCTGCTAATTTTTTAAAGTATGACAAAGTTTCTTCTTCAGATCCTTCCTCATAAGTTGACTCAACTGAAATTTCTGGTTCAGCCGCATCAACTGATTCTTCAACTGCCTCAAATTTAACACGATCCGAATCTGCCTCAAAACCTAAAACACGTTCCATCTTTGTTTTAAGTTCATCAAACGTTTTAAATTGATCTGGCGCAACCAATTCTTGCAATGAATACTGCTTATTATACAATTCTTCCAATTTTGCATCATCACCATCAAGAATTGCAGCGGTAGCATCAAATTCTGACCTATCATAATTAACAAACCCATCAACAGTACGAATTTTAAGTTTAAAATCAGCACCTTCCCAATAATCAAATGGATTCATTGGAGTTTCATCTTGAAATTCTGGGTTCATTGTATCATTAATTTTATCAAATATCCTCTTTCCATAACGATAAATAAAATTCTTACCTTCATTATCAGGATTTGCTGGATCTTTAATTACCATAATATTAGATACATAATTCAGACGCCGTTTCTGCTTACGTGCTTGTTCTTTGCCTGCCTCTGTACCATTATTCCAAAGACCAGTATTAAATTCACTAACAGGATCTTTCTGATTCAAAGTTGTGAGTGAATTCTCAATATACCAACCACCAGGACCTTGAAAACCATGTGAAAAAATACGAACCCATGGTAAATCTTCTCCTTCAGTCTGTGGTAGGAAACGAATCACAGCATAACCATTACCAGACTTATCACGTTCTGGTTTCCAATAACGATCATCGATATAACTAACCGTTTGTTGTTGGGTTTTTTCTAATTCTGCGGTGAGATTAGCAATTGTTGCATTACGATTTTGCTTTAAACTTGCAAAAGATGACATACATGATACTCCTTATTGTTTTATATGCGTTGTATTAGTTGTATAGCGACTTGTTCACTAAACATTATACTATATTATAACATATTTTTCAGGCAATGTCAAGCCTATTTTTAATAATTTCCTTATATTTTTTAATATCGACACTAAGGAAACTCTTATACTTCTCACAGACTATTCGATTTGCTGGCCATTGATACTCGTCCAACTCCTCATCAAACTGTGGGAAAAAATTTAATATCATATCCATAATGATAAATGTTTCGGGTGAAATAATACCCTGATAAAACAATTTTAATATTGTTGGATCTGCATCTTTCAACCTAAACAATTCATCAAAATGACTAACATTATCTAACATAACATCCAATTCCTGTTGGAAATTGTATGTCATACTCTGCATACGGTTCTTCCAAGCAACGAAAATATCATCACCTGTATTTACCATATCTTCTAATCTTTTGTTTCCAGAAACAAAATTAGAAACAAAAAACGGTAATAACTGTCCTTCTTTATATCGTTTATTAAACGTTTCAAAGTAACGAGGAAAACCTCGTCGACCATAAAACTTCTCGGACGATTGTACACGGACACCACCATTGTAACGAAAATAATCGTATCCAGGTTGTTCAAAATGTTGCTTAATGCCCATGTACAATTTATAAGTTTTATAACTCATAAAGGCAAAGATCCTGTTCTTGGTAAAAAGTTAAATTTAACTGCCTCTGCCTCGACTTTATCTTTCAATGATTTACTCAATAACTTAGGCACAATATCAGTATCAATATTATGTTTGACACAATAATCTAATATTGCATCCATGTAACCGAGTCCTTCATCTCTAACCAAATCACAAATAGCATCAGAAAATTTTCTTGGATTGTGTAAGTTTGTTATTTCCAAGAATTCTTCTTCAGTCAATTTCGCCATAAAATATCATATCTCCTTAATGATTTTGTAAAAGTTGGAATATAGTTTGTGACAAGGATTGTGCTTGTGCCATCATTGCCAATGCTGTTTGTTGTTTAATTTGATTCACTGACATATCAGTGATTTCTCTCGCCTCATCCAATGCAGTTAAACTATTTCGATTGTTTTCTGTTTGCAAGACCATGCCTTCCAAGTTAGTTATAGTAAAATCAAACCTACGGATAGTTGCACCAATTCGTGCTTGATGTTCAATCAATTGGTTAAGTGCAGCGTCTAACGTTTCAACTGCATCAAGTGATTTTGATGTATCATCAACTGAACTATCAGAAACAGCAAATAACGTGGGAGTTCCAGCGACCTCTTTAGTCTTTCCCAATACATCAGCAGATGCATCACCCAATGATATATTAATTCTTTGATCTGGATCGTCATTAATTCCAATTGCAACTATCTTATTAGTAAAATCACCACCTAACAATTCAATACCATTGTATTTGGTTGTAGCAACCACAAACTCAGCTTCTTCCAATAGTTGATTATATTCAGCAGAAAGAATCACTCGTTCTTCTTGTGAAGTAGAATCATTTGAAGATTCGACACCAATTTCTCTCAGACGTTCAACAATAGTCCTGACTTGTGCCATTCCAGTATCAGCAGTAATAAGCAAATCTTGAGAATTCTTGACATTCCGATTTGCTTGTTCTAATGCAACTATCTTATTGGTCATTCGGACGACACTTGCCGAAGCGACACTATCATCAGAAAAATTCGGAATCCGTGAACCACTAGAAATCTTCTCTACATTCTTCTCAATATCAGCTGTTGCTTTTTTGTAATTGTTGTATGCGTTGAGCATTGCACGTTGTAAACCTTGAATCATTTGTTACTCCTATAAAAAAAGTGTATACTTATATATCGTCACATTTCGGAAAAACTTTAGCCTTTTCTTCAAATATTCCACAAGTATATGTATTTCTATCTGGTATGGTAAACAAGCTTCCATCTTTACAAGTTTTTGTACATTTCGCATTATGTTTCCATTCATTATTAATATACTCATGCACATGTGGAACTATATGCTTACAATTTTTACAAACTTTCTCCATCACTTAATACTCCATATAGGCAATTCTGAAAACCATTTTTTTACTCGTCTCCAAAATGTTATTTTTTTCATCGGTTCTTCCTTTTCAACAAACTCCCATGTAATCTTTGCACCAGGGATTACCTTAATAGATTTCTTCTCCATCTAATTAGGTCCTTTAACAGGAGTATTCAACCAATCTTTTATACGTTGCCATCGTGTTTTAGGTCGTTTAACTCCTGAAAGATTCTCAGAAATTGTTCTTTTTTTACCTAAACGTTTTCCTGTATTAATATCAAGCAACCCATCCCTAATAACTTTAGTTACTGCTCCATGGTGCATTTTATTCCTCCTACAAGTCGTGGTGACTACTTATGTCATATCGGTGAGTCACCTGAACCTTTCCTATATCTGCTTGGGCCATATAGACTCTTGGAAATATAGTAGGGGTTTCTGTTGACAGGTACCCCATAGACCCCGGCATTACCTATTAGGCAGCCATTTGTAATTCATAATCGTTTCCAATTATTAGTTTGCAACTTCTGAGATGTTGCCACTCCAAATAACCTACTCTCCATCATCGTCATACCTGTCGAATCCGTTACGCCCCCATTATGGTGGAGGCGGTGGGAGTTGAACCCACGTCCAGTGTATCGACAACTTCGTATCATCGGTTAAAAGTCCTTAAGATGTTTTTCTAGACTTGATTGTGTTTCACTACCTTCAAAACCAACTCTAACTGAAGGTGAATCTTCAGATTTAAATTCAGGATTTTCCTTTTCTAATTTTTCTAATTCCTTCATCTTCATATCATAATCATAATCAGAAATTTCTACATTATCTGGATCTGTATAATATAAATTTTCGTGATATTCTAAATAATTTCTCAACGTAGCAATATCATCTTCTGGATCATTCGTAGGAATCCATGTTACCATTGTCGATTTTTCTCCGACATCTACAATACGAGTTCTCCAATCTATGACATTCTCATCAGGTAGGTTATTGGGTTCAGATTGTCTCAATTCGGTAATGAACGCATTCCAATATTCTCGACCCTTTTCTTCGACAATCCATCTATTCCCAATCAAAGATTCATCTTCAACTTGATCTGGAAATCTATTATAAACTTTATACATCATTGATTTATAACTATCAACACTCATTATTCAGTTCCTTCTCAATTGTTTTATACTATAGTATAACATATTTCTGGCCAATTGTCAAGAGGAAAGCCATTTTATTCCCCTCTTGTAACAATTAAAATTCGTTTAATTTGCTCTTCCACAACTTGCTTCCGATTTGGCCAATGTATATATGGATTATTCTCTGAATCTTTTGATAAATTCATGAGTAATGGAATCACCAATTTTTCTAATGTTTTAAATTTTTCTTGATTTCCCACCGTCAATTCCAACTCCTTTTCTTCAAGGCGAATATCATATTTTTTCTGTGCTACACCTAACACCTCTTCAAGTTTATTTTCTATTTGTTCCAATTTCTGTGATACATTTTCTGAACTAACAGAAACTTGTTCTAATTTTTCCGTTTGTATTTTTGATTGATCTACTTGATCACTACTGACAGACTTAATTCCAAAATCAACATTAGTATCAAAATCAAAATCATCAAAATTGAAATCTTTAATATCCATATGAATTCCTTTGGTAAAAATGTTTGATTTGTTTTAATAAGGAGTTTGTCCAATTATCTCTATGTTCTACAAATATTTGAGGTTTCTTATCTGTAGGTGCAATAATAACAACCAATTGAGTAATAGGAAGATCAGTCCTTTCTTCCCACATAATTGAATATGCACACGACTGCATAAAATAATCAGGAATCCATTCTTTCTTTTTTTCTTTCCGTGAAGTTTTAAAATCTATAATAGATAATCTTCCGTCAAATTCTGCAACACAATCTACTCTCCCAGCAAGTTTCAAATGATCTGACCACAAAGGAACTTCTTGCGAATGTATATTGTCAATATACCTATCTAATACCGGTTGCATAGTCCGAAATGATTCAATCGCTAAAGGGTTTGAAAATTTACCTTCAAATGAATTATTCAAATATTCTTCTACGAGTTTATGTACAGCAGTTCCTTTTGCCGATGCCTTTGTAGAAATCTTATTTGCTTCCTTTACTCCAACCTTTTTACGCCAATCGTTCAACCCTTTAACTTTAGACGGAAGACTTCCAGTAACAGTAGTCACAGAAGGATATTTTTTATCACCCACCACATAATGACGTTTTTTGTTTATAGTCTCAGTTATCAACTCAACAAATTCATAACTACCGACATGATTAAAATTTTTCATCATTTTAAATTAAAACACCGTCGGATCCATCCTCGAATAAACTTCACTTGACTAGTCCGTTGTGTATATTTAGATCCATCAAACACTAAATTCCAATAAAATCCAGAACGTTCAACTTTTAATTCCCAATCTTGTAATGTTGCACACGCTTTAATTGTATTAGGACCAATCCCACCATCAACGTCAATTTTATTTTCTGGTTTGCGTTTATTGTTACATGCTTGTTGCAAAATCTTAACCGCCCCACCTTGTCCATGATTCACAACCATATCAAAATAAGTTTCCCGCACTTCGGCAGGAAGTTGTTCTGCCTTTGAAGGCAACCAATACATTTCATAATAAATTTCTTCCGCCTCTTCCTGTGTCATATTTTTAATATCATCTACAGTACATTTTTCTTCACGAAATGTCTCATAGACTTTTTGTGTTACACCCCAATTAGTCGCACCTCCACGGTCATCTGGGTCATCTACAAACCCACCTTCATGTCCCAGCACAACTGCAATAATATCTTCAAATTTTGTTAATTTCGCCATTATAGTTTCTCCTCTACCATCTAAAATTTTTCAATGAATCACCTGCCATATGGCCCTGATTCTTTTTTATTTCATTTATCCTATTAATAACATCTTTTTGAGGTTTACGAATTCCAAGTTGCACAGGATCAGCAAAACCAGGCGCACCTATTTGCAAAACAAAACATTCTGGTTCGTGGCACTTAGGACACGTCCATGCTCTTGGCTCATGTCTACGTGCAATAGTTAAACTTTTCTCAAATTTATATCCACAAAATTCACAAGTATAATCATAGAATGGCATTATTCTATCCCAAATTCTGTATCATCTAATTCTTCAGTCCGTCCACCTTCTTCCAGTGGTTCTTCATCATCACCTAACTCAATATCAACTTCTTCACCAGTCAAGGCCTTAATAAGTTGTTCAATAACAGTTTCTGTAACTTCTTCAATAATTTCATCAAGCAAATCACTTTTTTTAATCTGCTCAATAATAGTATCAATTATTTCAGATCCTTCATCCAGAATTGAATCAAGTACACCGTCAATAATTTTATCAGTAAGTTTACTTAGATTTCCGAAACGCATCTCTATACTCCTTCACTTTTTCAGTTTTGCTAATTGGGTTAATTTTATATTCACTTGTTTTGCTATTTTTTATTCTCATTTTATTTACTTTTTTAGTAGGACTAAACATTTTAGATGCCATTATACTTCTTGTTATCACACTCACAATTGTTTTCTCCTACTTTTATTTATGATTCTCTTTTCCATACACCCAACCTTGAGCATCCCCCTTTGTACCAAATGCTGTTATAAATTTTCCTCTATTCCTAACTGTCCAAAACTTTTTATGATATCCTAATCGTTCCTTTTGCACAGTATACGATGGGGGTTTCCCGTCCAGTGACTCCATTTATAGCTCCTTTTAAATTAAAAAAAATTCAGACCCATCTTGGATCAGTGCCTTACCGCTCCAATCGGGTCTGTATAATACAAATAATTTTGCAATATCTTTTCGTGTAGGATAATATCCCTTACGATTACAGCTATAATACACACTATTAATATACCACTCAGGTTGCATATTACTAAACATATCCAAATATGTCATAAGACATCTATGGATAACATTAGATTCTGAAACGTATTTTGAATGATGCCTTGTTTTATCTTTCATATATTTAGTTTATCAGTAATCTATACAAACATCTTATACAGTATGTAATTGTTATTATAATTAGAACATATGAAAAATATTGTTTCAATGCCCATTTGGTAATTGGACTCATAGAATTCAATTCCTCCTAAAATAAATTAAAAAATTTCCATAAGCTTTTTAATGTAATAAACCAAACACCAAATGAAAATATTAACATACAAAACCAAACAACCATTTTTTCCCAATCAAAATTCATAAGCGATCCTATCTTTTATTTATAAGTGCAAACGTTTACAGACCTTTCTATATATTAACATTAACAATGTAAATGAAAAAACTATCGACGGCCAAAATATAATATTACCATACAAACTCAATATTAAAAAATAACTCAATCCATAACCTATCACATAAGTTATTAAAATAATAAAAAGTATTTTTCTAAATTTCTTAATCATCTAACCATTCCTGGAGTGATTCTATTGCATTATCTGTCCACTTTGGCCAAAACAAACTCGTCCAACCAAAGAAAGCAATTGAAACTATCCCACATATTGTTCCTAGAACCTCAACAATTATTCTCATTACTTTTCCAAATAACGATCCAGACTTCCATTATTAATAGGAATTATCATTAAGATCAAACCGAGAACACCAAAGAAAAATCCTACGATGATTGATAAGTTGAAATGCTCAATTCCACCTACTGCACCAAGAACGAAAAATAAACCAGCCAATAATCTAATCATCTTATATAAATCTCCTTTGCTTTTTCTAAACCTCTTTTGAAACCACATAGATCTCCTAAAAAGTATGCTATTCCACTACTTGTAAATAGCAATATCAACATCATAATCAATTGTTTACTTTCCATTATTCTTCTCCATCTTCAATTAGTTCTCCCCAATAATCCCAAGGATTTTCAAGTTTATCATTTTTACAAATTACACTTTTCAATTTATTTACATCACTATTCAACTTAATCAACAAATCTTTAATCTCTTTTAACTCCTTTTGGATAGTAAGTTCTCCTGCCCATTCATCTACAATTGACATCTTGCTCCTCCCCTTTTAACTCCTTTTTTAATCTAGCAACTTCACCTCGTAATACAAGGTTGCTAATATAAATCATCAAGGTATGACTTGAACCTTCCATGATTTTTTCAGTGTTCCAACCTTGTTCTTCAAATTCTTTTCCAGTAATTTTTTGCAAACAATCACCACACAATTTAATCATTGCTGTTCCGTTTCTTCGTTAGTTTCAACTACTTCATCACATTTTTCTAAACTGTTTTCTGTTAATTTCACATAGATACTAATCTCCAAAAGTTTTTTCTGGAGATTAACAAATTCGTCTTCCGACATGTTCATTACATCAAATACATATTCGGGATGTACGTTAGGCATACGTTCCGCCGCTGACTCTAATATCCAAGAAGTACTCCTTTACCTTTCCTTTCTTCTTTTTCCAATTTATTCTTCACTGTAACTTCATCAAGACTCTTGGCACCGTGTTGCATCTTGATCCACTCTCCATGATGTTTCCAGCAGAGATGCCCACTACCACCAAATCTCAGTCTAAATGCAGTATTAACTCTAGGTTTATATTCACCCCCTCCCACTTTGTTGTGTGTTTCCTTCTTACAACCAGGTACACAACAAATCGGTCGTTTAGGAGGTTTTACTTCTTCGTATTTTCCAGTTTCTAAATTAAATAATACTTTCATTAACTTATCGCCTCTATGAAATTATCCAAGATGACTTTATTAGAAACCTTAGAACGTTGAGTTTTTTTGAATGCCGTCATCAACACACGTTTGGTCGCATCAGCAGCGACGCCGTCCAAACTGTCTGCTTCGACTTTCAAATCTTTACCGCCACGAATGACGTACAATTCAGTATAACCATCGTGTTCCAATACTGTCACTGATTTTTCTTTACGTAATTTCTTATTGAATTCTGCTATATGTCCATATGGTTTGTCTCCATTAGGGTCGACTTGTTGCGCCAATTCCCCACCAACAACTCTGTCTACAATGAAGAAACCGAGTACACTCGCACCATAACGTGTTCCGAGATGTTTCAACAAAGCATTAGTGATGTTGTGAGTTTTCTTGATTCCAATACTTATTTTCGTGATGGGGTCGACAATATACGTCATTGCCTCTCCCCACCAATTCACAGAAATCGTCTTATAACCATAATTACTCTCTGGGTCATACATGAGAGTATTTCCATTAGATGCACCGTCTGTCAAGTAAATAACGTTGACTTTTTCTAGACGATTCGCAGCCTTAAACTTTTCGTAGATATCGAAAGTTGCTAAAACTGCATCATTGAGTGGAGTAGAACCAAGAGAATCACATGTTCCCCAATGTCCCTTTTCAATACAATCTGCTAGATAGTAGATGTTCCACAATGCTTGATCAAATTCTCTGTTGTTCATACGTGAACTGAGATAATTTCGTAAATTGAAAGGACTGAAAATAAGATCATCTACTTTATATGAAAGAGTATAATCAATTTCTTTGTCAATATTCGCATCCGTGAACGTGTAAATCTCAAAAGGTATATTCACTTTTTTACAGAACATCGCCAGAGTTATCGTCTGCTTGATGGTGTCAAAAAGTGAACCGTTCATTGATCCAGACCAATCGATGAACATCAGCAAACCGTGATTCTTGCCTTGTGGGATGCTTGTCACACGACGAAACAGGTCGTCATTGAATTTGTAAGAATGAATCTTATTTGTGTCTATCACACCAGTTTTTGCGCTGTTTGCTTTTGCATATTCAGCGGCAGATTTTTTCATCTCAAAACCTTTTGCGAGATAATTAACAGTCTTGGTGATTGACTTCTTGAAATGTTTAAAATTATTGAATTCTACAGCCAAAGTTTTTCCTGATAACCAAGTTGAAATCTGCTTATTACAAATCTTATAGTCAATGATAAATTTCTCTGATGATACACTGGGTATCTTTGCATAGACATATTCTGATGTTCTTTTCGATGCAGTATCTTTCATACTTTCATTGAAATTTTCTTGTGTTTCAGATTCTTCCAATTGTTCATCATCTTTTTCTTCCTGCACAGGATCAGTACCACTAGAAGATTCTTCCTTTTCACCTTCTTCAGTGTCATTAGAAAAATCATCAACAAAATCTTCATTGTCGTCCGATTCATCACCTTTACTAAGTTCAGACTCAGAAGGATCTAAATTTTCCTCTAATTCTTCCATTTCGTGTTCGTAGATTTTCTTGACGATTTCCATCACAGTATCGAAATTTTCTGCTAAATCTATTTCGTCTATGATTTTCTTTTCAGTCGAGTCTAGAGGAATATCAATGTGTGAACCAATCTTGAAATGCAAATTGATTTTATCTATTAGTGCGTAACTAGCGAGTTCTCTTCCAGAAGTACCGAAAAAGTTTTTCTCTACTAATTCTTCGTAACCCTTGTAGAAATTCTTACGCAAACCAGGAAATTTACGTTTTATTTTTTTCTCTATTCGTGCATCCTCGACTACGTTTATGAACGATTTCACTGCCATTACGTTGTTGGGATCGATGTCCTTTGCGAGATCTACGAAATTTGTGTTGGGGGTGAACAGTGCGTGACCGACTTCGTGTCCTACGAGAAGATCATAGACATCTTTGGATGCATCTTTCCAGATGGGGAGACCCAAGATACGATTCTTAACGTCAAAGTATGCAGTTGGGATGTTTTTGTGTTCTACTGAGATGTCCTCAGTTGCTAAGAGTTTTGCTAAGTTGTTTCGAGATTCTTGATTCATTATATAAAATTCCTTTTCACTCGTTTTAACCTTACACTATATTAGACGTATTGGAAGAGGAAAGGTTTAGGGTAAAAGTGGTTTTTTTCGATATTATTTTGGAAAAATTGTTGCGGAAAAAATATTGAAAAATGGTTAACTGGATTACTTTCGGGATATACAGTACTAGTAGCATTGTCCGTTCCACGGCAGGTCCGACTGTTGTTTTCCACTAAGCCGTTTCAAAAATACGTGTCAAAATGACATTTTGTCAATATGACACGATATTTGTCAATATGACACGAATTAACTGGTTTTTCCCCTAAAATGGGGTAACATCGACCTCATTTGACTTTTCCTCGATGGAAATGGTCGAATGGTGAGTTTTTGAGGATTCAGCCGGATCAACCTCTGCATCGACTTTTGAGTATAAATCCCTAAAACTTTCTTTTGTTTCATCATCGAATCTTTGTATGCAAAGATCAATTGCCTTCGCACGATCCTCAAAAATAGAATATGCCTTAGCAATATGCACTAATCGGCGAGTACTGATAATTTCATCAACTCCACCATCATAATAGGTTTTTCTGATAATATCTGCCCAACTCACCAAATTTTGCACATAATCATCATCTTTTATATTAAAAGTATCAAAATTCTTGCTTAAGATCTTTTTTTCAGTTGAAACGGCAGGATATTCCTGTTCGAGGGTAATTGCAAATCTTTCGAGGAATGCCTCATTTAAGATATTCGTGCCAATGAATGCCCCACTCTCACTGCCTTTACCCTTAGTATTTGCGGTAGCAATGATGGTAAAGCCATCTGCCGGACGAATCCACTGATTGATTTTTTTGAGGTAAACACCTTTTCCTTCAAGAACGGGTTGCAGACACAAGATCTTGTTAGACGCCAAATCTACCTCATCTAGCAGTAGTACAGCACCACGTTCCATAGCATCAATCACAGGACCTTTATGAAAAACAGTTTCACCATCGACTAGACGAAATCCTCCTAAGAGGTCATCTTCGTCTGTCTCTATAGTGATATTCACACGGATCATATCTCTTTTGAGTTTAGAGCAAATTTGCTCTACCATAAAAGTTTTACCATTTCCGGAAAGTCCTGTAATGAAGGTAGGATAGAAATAACGAGATTTTACGATAGATTCTAAATCCTTATGATTTCCAAAAGGAACATAGGTTTTATCAGTATCTGGTATAAAACTGATAATACTATCAACTTCCTCAGAAGTATCAATTACCTCACCTTTGATGGCATTCCCAGTAATTGCGGGTGTGGTAATAGGAACAGGAATATCGACGGAAACATCAATTTGAGTAGTATCTAAGGCATATTCTGCTTTTGCAACAGTATTTGCTTTCAACCATTTAGGAGGGAATTTTGAGATATCAGGGTATTTTTCGGAAAGTTCTAATACCTGCGACCGAGTGATAGTCTCAATATCTCCATATTCTGCTTTTACGGCACTCAAAAATGTTTGCATCTTCTTAGTCATTATCTAAAATCTCCATCAATATTGTAATTAGGTGTTT
>CEWR01086613.1_pt1 | contig 14494 bp, 10 predicted proteins | sample 356321 | NCBI WGS metagenome assembly CEWR01 (sample SAMEA2621551, study PRJEB7988) | marine metagenome | biome: marine biome (ENVO:00000447); feature: mesopelagic zone (ENVO:00000213); material: "saline water (ENVO:00002010), including plankton (ENVO:xxxxxxxx)" | depth 790 m
TAAATGGGCAGAAGCCGCTCAATATTTGGGATGCCATTCCATTCGTGTGAATGCTCGAAGCTTTGGTACGTATGATGAGCAAATTGAATTAGCTACCGATGGCTTACGCCGCCTTACAGAATTTGGAGATACATTGGGTATCAACACAATTGTTGAAAATCATGGTGGGCTTTCATCCAATGGCAAATGGTTATCAACTGTTATGGAAAAAGTAGATCACCCTCGTGTGGGTACCTTGCCAGACTTTGGAAATTTTCGACTTGAAGGAAACAAATGGTATGACCGATATAAGGGGATGAAAGAACTCATGCCATATGCGAAAGCCGTCAGTGCTAAAAGCCATGAATTTGATAAGCATGGCAATGAAACAGGGACTAATTATTATAAAATGATGGAGATTGTTCTAAACTCAGGTTATCATGGGTATGTGGGAATCGAATATGAAGGTAATCTCCACAGCGAAATGGAAGGCATACAACTTACACTTGAGTTATTGAAAAAGATAAGATCTATGGAAGACGTACGACACCTTGGTATTCCTAGTTCAGGATAGTTTTAATTGATTTATTCAATTTTTCAATAAAAATATCAATCTCTTCAACAGTATTATAAATATAAAGACTAACTCTTGCACAAGATGAAATACCCAATGAATTCATTAAAGGTTTGCAACAATGGTGACCAGATCTTAGAGTGATTCCCTCAAAATCAAGAAATTGTGTAATATCGAGTGAATGAATATTATCAACATTAAAACTAATAATTGGAATCCTTTCGGATGCATTTCCATAAATTGTTATTCCATTTATAGCATTTAATTTTTCTAATGCATATAACATAAGTTTTTTTTGGGTTTCTATATAATCATCACCAATTTGATTTAAATAATCAATTGCATAACCCAACGAGATTGCCTGTGCAGAAGTTGGTGAACCAGCTTCAAATTTATGAGGTATACTAGTCCATGTAGATTTTTCCATCGTTACATCTTCAATCATTCCACCACCCGTTTGATACGGAGCCATATTTTCTAGAATATCTTTTTTTCCATATAAAATTCCTATGCCCGTTGGTCCTAACATTTTATGTCCTGAAAATGCAAAAAAGTCACAATCTAATTCTTCTACGTTAATTTTGATATGTGGGATACTTTGGCATCCATCTAATAATACTAATGTTCCATATTGATGTGCTTTTTCAATTATTTCTTTTACAGGATTAATTGTTCCAAAAACGTTTGACGCATGTGTCATAGCCAATATTTTTACGTTATTATTCAAATTATTTTCTAATTCTTCAATATTAATAGTACCATTCTCAGTTGATTCAATATATTTGACTGTTGCTCCAGTTTTCTCACCAATAATTTGCCAGGGAACAATATTGGAGTGATGTTCCATATTTGTGATTAAAATTGTATCATTTTTATTCAGGTTTTGAAAACCCCATGCATCAGCGACAAGATTAATTGATTCTGTGGCACCTTTGGTAAAGACGATTGATGATGGATCACTTGCTCCAATGAAGTTAGCAATTTTTTTTCTTGATTCTTCATACGCATTGGTTGCTTTTTCACCTAATTCATAAACACTTCTATGTACACTACCACCATACTCTTTATAAAATTTGCTTTCAGCTTCAATAACGCTTATAGGTTTTAAACTTGTAGCAGCAGTGTCAAAATAGATTAAGTTTTTACCACGATTCTTTTGTTTAAGAATTGGAAATTCTTTTCGAATACTATGTACATCCATTTAATATAATCCTAATTGAAGTTTTGCAGCATCAGACATCATATCTTGATTCCATTGAGGTTCCCAAACCAATTCAACTTCAACACTTTTTGTTCCGTGTAATGATAGAATTTTTTCTTTTACTTCATCAGCAATAACAGGACCCATTCCACATCCAGGTGCAGTTAATGTCATTTGAATCGATACACTTACTCCATCTTTTTCTTCTGAAATTGTACAATCATACACTAAGCCAAGATCAACAATATTGACTGGTATTTCTGGATCATAACATGTTTGAAGGATATTCCAAACCTCTTCTTTGTTTGCAAAATTATTACTGACAATTGATTTTTTTTCTTCGCCTATTGCTTCAGCATCGGATCCTTTTACCTGATACATATTTCCCTCTACAACAATAGTAAAATTATTACCTAAAGATTGTGTAATAATACCAGGTATGCCTTTTTTTAGAAGAATCTTTTCACCATCAGGGATGCTAAAAACTTCTACGTCTGAATGTAAAATAAATTCTTTATTCATATGTAAGCTCTTTTTTAATGAATGCTAAAGCACCAATAAAACCATTCTGTCTTTGACTGGAAATACTTGTTCCTATATTCAACCATTCAAAAACCTCTATAGGTTCATTAAAATCATTAATAAAATCAATAATATTCTTTTTTTCTAAATTATTAAACCCAATTTGTAAAATTCGCAATAATCCCTTTACAATTGCACTCTCCGAATCTGCTTTTAGAGTAACTGTGTCATCATTTTTTACATTAATCCATGTTTGGGATGTACATGCATGTATTTTATTGGTATCATTTTTATCTTCTATATCAATCTTATCAATTTTCTTCCCTAGATCAATTAAATGGATAAGTTTATCTTGGCCTTCTAGAATAGAGAATGCATTTTTAATGTCAGAAAAGTTTTTATTTATGTTATCCATTCATCCATTTATCTATATAAGCTTGCGCTTCATTTCTAATAGTATCATTTGAAAATTGTTTGATTACTTCATGAGCAAAAGCCTTAATAAGAATTTGAGTTGCTTGCTCTTTTCTTATACCCCTTGTTTGTAAATAAAAGATACTATCTTTATCTAATGCTCCAGTTGTAGATCCATGACCACACTGAACATCATCAGCATAAATTTCTAATTGAGGATTAGAATATGCTGTTGCTTCCTTAGAAAGAAGCAAATTTTTATTCGATTGATTGGAATCGGTTTTTTGAGCTCCAGCAGCAACTATTACTTTTCCATTAAATACACAGGTTGATTTATTCTGAAGAATATTCCTTACATTTTGGAAACTAGTGCAATGTTTTGAATTGTGGTTAATTAATATATTATTATCTACATGTTCATTATTTTTAGTAAGATTTAATGTATTGATTGTAGTTTCACCGCCGGCTTGGTTTAAGTCAACCTGAATAAAGTTTTTATTAAATAATGACTCATAATTAAAACTATCAATGTTAATAATACTATTGAGCCCAGATTCATAATAATTATACCCTAATAAATTGCTTTTAGTATTATCATTAAATATGATTGTATGATTAAGTGTTGAGTCATCTGAACAAATAAATTTATTAATTTTTAAATTAAAACTATCAAGTCCATTGTTAACATTTTTTTCAACAATAGAAATATTATTTTTTTTATTTAATTTGAAAATATTGAATACAGGAATAAACATATTCTCTGTTTTTTTGTCATAAACATTAATAATCTTAATTTCAGTATCAAATTTCCCACCTTTTTTAAACTCAATAAAAATGCCTTCATTAAATTTTGCAATTCCCAAGTTAAATAGAGATTCACCTTGAAAATTGTTTGACATTTTTAACATCTTGTTATCTTCAACTTCGATGGTTTTACCAATTGAGATTTGATTTTTATAAATAAAATTATTTAGAGATTCTTTGACAAATTTCCCATTTACAAAACATAATGCATTCTCAATTGCTAAATATTGTTTGATGTCAATATCCGACTGATCTTGATTGATGACATTATAGCTTTTTAAATGGTTACTATTTGAGAATTTCCAATTTTCTAATTTTTTAGAAGGATAACCCAGTTTCTTAAATACGTTATAACTATGATTTTTTGTTTGATCCAATTGATTTGTACCTTATAAAACTATTTTAGAAGCCAAGAATATCCTTTCTTTTCTACTTCTTTTGCGAGGCTCATATCACCCGATTTCTTGATTTTACCATCAACCATCACATGGACAACATCTGGGTTAATATATTGAAGCAATCTTTCGTAGTGAGTAATAATGAGTGTTGAATTGTCTTTACTATTAAATTTATTTACCCCATCTGCTACAGTTTTTAATGCATCAATATCTAATCCAGAATCTGTTTCGTCTAATATTGCAAATTTTGGGTTTAAGCATAGCAACTGTAGAATTTCACTTTTTTTCTTTTCTCCCCCTGAAAAACCATCATTAATTGATCGTTTTAAAAACGAATCATCTAGATTAAGTTCATTTAATATCTTTTTTGATTTATTTAAAAATTCTACTGCATCCATCTCTTCTTTACCTTGATGTTCAAAGTGTGCATTGATTGATGCTCTCAAAAAATAAGCCATACTTACACCAGGAATTGCGACAGGATATTGAAAACATACAAATATGCCGCTTAACGCTCTATTTTCTACGCTCATTTCAGTAATATCAATATTATTCATGTGTATAGATCCATTTTTTACTTCATATTTTTCATTCCCAGCTATTGTATTGGCTAATGTACTCTTTCCTGATCCATTTCGTCCCATAATTGCGTGTACTTCACCTTTAGGAATCTCCAAATCAATTCCCTTTAAAATATCTTTTTCATCTATAGAAACTTGTAAATTTTTTATTTTAATCATTTATCCTACACTATTTTCTAATGTTACTTCAATTAATTGTTTTGCTTCTACCGCAAATTCCATTGGGAGTTCTTCAAACACTTCTTTACAGAATCCATTAACAATCATAGAGACAGCGTTATCTAGCTTAATTCCTCTTTGATTACAATAGAATAACTGATCTTCACCAATGCTAGATGTACTAGCTTCATGTTCCATTTTTGCTGTTTGATTTTTGACATCAATATAAGGAAAAGTATGTGCTCCACATTTATCACCAATTAAAATAGAATCACATTGTGAAAAATTTCGTGCATTTTCAGCATTTTTCAATATTTTTACCCCACCTCTATATGTATTTTGTCCTTCGCCAGCTGAAATCCCCTTTGAAATAATAGTACTTTTAGTATTTTTCCCTATATGAATCATTTTAGTTCCAGTATCAGCTTGTTGCTTGTTTTTTGTTACTGCGACTGAATAGAATTCTCCAATACTGTCGTTTCCTTTCAAAATAACACTAGGATATTTCCAAGTGATTGCAGATCCTGTTTCTACTTGTGTCCAAGAAATTTTAGATCTATCTCCTGCGCATATACCACGTTTGGTGACGAAATTATAAATCCCACCCTTACCATTTTTATCGCCCGCATACCAATTTTGTATAGTAGAATATTTAATAGTAGCATCTTCATGGGCAATTAACTCTACACACGCAGCATGTAATTGATTTTCATCCCTCATTGGTGCTGTACATCCTTCAAGATAGCTTACTTCACTTCCTTCATCGGCAATAATTAATGTTCTTTCAAATTGTCCAGTATTAGAAGCATTCATTCTAAAATATGTTGATAATTCCATGGGACATTTAACATTTTTAGGTATATAAACAAAGGATCCATCACTAAATACTGCCGAGTTTAAGGCAGCAAAATAATTGTCAGTGTAAGGAATTACTGATCCTAGGTATTTTTTCACCAAATCTGGATATTCTGTTACTGCTTCAGAAAAAGAACAGAAAAGAACTCCATGTTTTGCTAATTCATCTTTAAATGTTGTGGTTATAGAAACACTATCAAAGATTGCATCAACAGCAACCCCTTCTAATCTTTTTTGTTCATTAAGAGAAATACCAAGTTTATTATAGGTATCCAATATTTCTGGGTCTACTTCATCAAGGTTTTTTCTGCTTTTTATTTTTGGAGCTGCATAATAACTCAATGCCTGATAATCTATTGGTCCATAATGAATATTAGCCCAAGTAGGTTCTTTCATTTTTTTCCAATTTTTATATGCTTTTAATCTCCAATTAAGCAACCACTTTGGTTCATTTTTTATATTGGAAAGTTTTCTAATAACGTTTTCATCTAGTCCAGGTTCAAATTTGATTTGCTCTATATCGGTAGTAAATCCGTATTTGTACTCCTGGTCGAGATTTTTATCAATTATTTTCTGGTTTTTATCAATCATTTCTAGTAGGCGAAAATTTATCTAATTACAATGTTATTTACTACGAATTTAGGAATTTATTTCAGACAAAAGCTTTTATGAAATTCTATACTAATTGCTTACTTAATTTTCGTAGTGTAAATTGAAAGTCGTTTCAGAAATAATGAGTAAAAAAGTTAAATTAGAAACTTTAGATGACGTTACGATACGTTTTGCAGGTGATTCCGGTGATGGAATGCAACTCAGTGGGGGAAGATTTACCCAAACTTCAGCAATTGCTGGTAATGATTTAAGTACATTACCGGATTTCCCAGCTGAAATACGTGCTCCTGCTGGATCTCTAGCTGGGGTAAGTTCGTTTCAAATTCATTTTAGCTCCCACGAAATTCATACACCAGGAGAGGAACCTGATGTTTTGGTTGCGATGAATCCTGCTGCATTAAAAGTTCATTTAGAAGAATTAGTTCCTGGAGGGATTCTTATAGTTAATAAGAATGCATTTACAAAAAAGAATTTAAAACTTGCAGGATATGAATCTAATCCAACCGAAGATGGTTCATTAGATGATTATTATTCAGTGCATTATATTGAAATGAGTAAATTAGTTGCAAATGCTTGTGAAGGATTAGATTTGCCTCCAAAAATTATTGAAAGAACTAAAAATTTCTGTGCATTAGGAGTTCTTTTTTGGATGTATGATCGTCCTCTTGAACCTACTCTTGATTGGTTAAAGAAAAAATTTAAGTCTAAACCACTAATTATTGACGCTAATACAAGAGCTCTGCATGCAGGATATAATTATGGTGATACTGCAGAAATCTTTACAACACGTTATGTTGTGAAAAAAGCTAGTTTAGCTCCTGGAAAATATAGAACTATTAACGGAGCTTTAGCTTCATGTTTAGGAATACTGACTGCATCGCAAAAAAGTAATTTAAATATTACTTTTGCTGGTTATCCTATCACCCCAGCCAGTACCCTACTACATACTTTATCAAATTGGAAAAATTTTGGTATTAAAACCTTCCAAGCAGAAGATGAAATTGCTGGAATAGGAGTTGCTCTTGGAGCTTCTTATGGGGGATCGCTTGGGATTACTGCCTCTTCTGGGCCTGGTATTGCATTGAAGACAGAAATGATGGGTTTAGCAGTTATGACTGAACTCCCATTAGTAATTATCAGTGTTCAAAGAGGTGGACCTAGTACCGGATTACCAACAAAAACTGAACAGTCAGATTTATTACAAGCTGTATATGGACGTAATGGAGAATCTCCAATCCCCGTTATAGCGCCTACTACACCTGGGGATTGTTATTTTGCTACATATGAAGCATGCAGAATTGCTGTTAAATATATGGTTCCTGTTATTGTATTATCTGATGGATATCTTGTTAATGGTTCAGAACCATGGCTTATTCCAAATCCAGATGATTTAAATGATTTTATTGCAAATTTTGAAAAAGAAAATACTTCTGGTGAAAAGTTCCTTCCTTACAAGCGTGATACCAATACGTTAGCGAGAAATTGGGCTATTCCTGGAACAAAAGGCTTAGAACATCGCATTGGAGGGCTTGAAAAACAAAATATTACTGGAAATGTTAACTATGAACCTGGTAATCACCATGAAATGGTACAAATACGTGCTCAGAAAGTTCAAAATATTGTCAATGAAATTGGTCCTACTGCTATTTATGGTAAAAAAACAGGAGATTTACTTATTCTTAGCTGGGGTAGTGCCCATGGTTCTTGTAGATTGGCAGTAGAGACTTTATTAGAGGAAAAATTGAAAGTTGCCCACGCATCTGTACAGTGGGTAAATCCATTACCACCAGATCTAAAAAATATTTTAAGTAAATATAAAAAAGTTTTGATTCCAGAAGTAAATACTGGGCAATTTAGAAAAATAATTCGTTCAGAATTTTTGGTTGATGCAGTTGGATTAAATGAAGTAAGAGGAAAGCCATTGAGCCCTGCGAGTATTATAGATAAAGCAAAGGAATTAATTAATGAGTGAAAATCAAATACTAACAAAAGATGATTTTTCATCAGATCAGGCTGTTAGATGGTGTCCTGGGTGTGGAGACTATGCTATACTTTCTCAAACTCAGAAAGTTTTTCCTGAGATTACTACAAAAAAAGAAGATGTAGTTTTTATTTCAGGAATTGGTTGTTCAAGTCGTTTCCCATATTATATGGATACATTTGGATTTCATACAATTCATGGAAGAGCACCAACCATTGCTAGTGGATTGAAGATTTCAAACCCAGAACTATCAGTTTGGATTATTACAGGAGATGGAGATGGGCTTTCTATTGGAGGAAATCATCTCATTCATTTGATGAGAAGAAATATTGATTTAAATGTTATGTTATTTAATAATAGAATTTATGGTCTAACAAAAGGACAATATTCCCCTACATCTGAAAGAGGAAAAATTACACATTCAACTCCAATGGGTTCTTTAGACCACCCTTTTAATCCAACAAAATTAATTTTGGGAGCTGAAGCAGGATTTGTTGCAAAAACCATTGATAGAGAATTAAAACATCTTCAAGAAATGATTAAAAGAGCAAATGATTATAACGGAACATCATTTATTGAAATTTATCAGAATTGTAATATTTTTAATGATGGTGCATTTTCTAATCTCACAGATAAAAAGACTAAATCAGATAAATTATTAAGAATAGAACATGGTAAGCCTATGATTTTTGGTGCAAATGATAATAAAGGTATTTATATAAATGGTACGACTCCAAAAGTTGTGGAAATTGGTAAAGACTATTCTATAGATGATATTTTAGTTCATAATGAAAAAGATGAATTTATTGCAGATATGCTTTCTAATTTCACTTCAAATGATATTTTCCCGGAACCAATAGGTGTATTATATTGTAAAGAAAGAGCAACATATGATGGTTTGATGGAGCAACAAATGCAAGACGCACAGAAAAAAGATAAAACTCCAAAGACTCTTCATGATTTACTTAATGCTGGTGATACTTGGGAAGTAAAATGACAAAATTTAGAACAGAAAAAGATAGCTTAGGAACAATTAAAGTTCCTGCAAAGGCTTATTATGGAGCTCAGACTCAAAGAGCAGTTGAAAACTTTGAAATTGGTTGGGCAATGGATCTAAACCTAATTTTCCCATATATCATTATTAAAAAAGCGGCTGCAATCTCTAATCATGCTCAAAAAAGATTATCCAAAAAATTAAGTAATGCGATTGTAAAAGCATGTGATGATATTCTAGAAAATCCAGAAGATTTTATTGATCAATTTCCTGTATCTGTATTCCAAAGTGGTAGCGGAACACAAACGAATATGAATGTTAATGAGGTTGTTGCAAATAAAGCAAATGAACTACTAGGTGGAAAATTAGGAGAATATAAATTTATTTATCCCAATGACCATGTAAATATGTCTCAATCTACGAATGATACTTTTCCTTCAGCTATTCTTATTGGATGTGTTTTGAATGTTGAGGATAATTTATTACCAAGTTTAGAGATACTAAAAACAGAATTAAGTAAAAAAGAAAAAGAATTTAAATCAATTATTAAAGTTGGTAGAACGCATCTTCAAGATGCAACCCCAATTACATTAGGACAAGAATTTTCTGGATATATATCAATGATTAACAACGATATCAAGAGAATTCAAAACACATTGAAAGAATGTTCTCAACTCCCAATAGGAGGGACTGCTGTTGGAACAGGGATTAATACAATTGCAGGTTATGATAAATTAATGGTGAATACCATAAGCAACGAAACTGGGTTAAGTTTTAAAGTGTGTAGTAATAAATTTGAACTTTTATCTTCTCAAAATGTTCTTTCTGATTTATCTGCTCAAATAAAAATCTGTTCTGGATCACTTAATAAAATTGCGAATGATATTAAATGGCTATCTAGCGGTCCAATGGCCGGTATTGGAGAATTAAAACTTCCTTCTAATGAACCTGGTAGTTCCATTATGCCTGGTAAAGTTAATCCAACGCAATGTGAAGCAGTCAATATGGTACATGCCCAAATCCTTGGGAATGATATGACTATTGGATTTTCGGGATCAAATGGGAATTTTGAATTAAACACCTATAGACCAGTAGTGGCATCTGCTATCCATGAATCTATTTCTTTACTGAGTGAAGTTTCACAATCTTTTGCATTGCATGCGATAAAAGGATTATCTGCTAATAAGAAAAAGATTAAAGAAAATCTGAATAAATCTTTGATGTTAGTAACAGCTCTTGTTCCAGAGATAGGTTATGAGAAATCTGCAGAAATTGCAAAAAAAGCATTGAAGGAAAATATATCATTAAAAGAAAGCGCAAAGAAATTGAATTATTTATCTGAAAAAGAGTTTGATAAAATTATTAAACCAGAATTAATGATTTTTCCTAAGAAAATATGATTAAATCTTTTTTTAAGTCTTTTAAAATTATCTTATATCTATCCTTACTATTATTAGTCTATTTGATATATCTTTCTAGAGATCTACCATCCCTTGAGCGTTTGGAAACATTTGATCCTGCCATGCTATCAACCATTTATGATCGTAATGGTGAAACTATTGGAGAATTTTATATCCAAAAAAGAGTCTTTATTAATTTAGAAGATATGCCAGAATATTTGAAGTATGCGGCAATTTCTTCTGAAGATAAACGTTTTTTTCAACATTGGGGCGTAGATCTACAAAGTGTATTTCGTGCCATCATTGTTAATGTTATTTCAATGGAATTCAGACAAGGATTTAGCACATTATCTCAGCAATTGGCACGTAATCTCTATAAAGAGATTGGGTTTAGGGATAGTGTTACGAGAAAAATAAAAGAAATTATTACTGCTATACAGATTGAGAAAACTTATACCAAACAAGAAGTCTTAGAAATGTATTTGAACACAGTGCATTTTGGGCATGGTACTTATGGAGTTGAATCCGCAGCAAAACGATATTTCAATAAAAAAGCATCAGAATTAACAATTGGCGAATCAGCAATGCTTATTGGTTTATTACCGTCTCCAGCAAATTATTCACCATTAAGAAACTTAAATAAATCCATTGAAAGACGTTCCATCGTTTTAAAATTAATGTATAACCAAGACTACATTTCTCACGAAGAATATATGGAACACAACAGTATTATTCCTGACAATATTTTCTATGAAATCCCAAAAAGTAAAGCACCTTATTTTACAGAATATGTACGAAGAACATTGGAAAAAATAGATGAAGAATTAGGGATTAATATTTACCAAGATGGTCTTAAAATTTATACCACTCTTGACTATGGTTTGCAACAAATTGCTGAGGATGTTGTAATGAAGACGCTTCGCAATAACCAAGATGAATTTAATAATCAGCTTTTTGCTGATAGTGAACGTTTCTCAAAATTAGGTTATTTATCAATTTTCCCAGAAGATTCTGTAAAAATGATGCTTAATGGTCAAATGCAATTATATAAAGAGTTAAGAAAAAATTTATTAGTTCAATGTGCATTTATTGCATTGGACACTAGAAATGGTGAAATCCTAGCAATGATTGGAGGAAGATCTGATTATGTTGATGAATATAATAGAGCAACACAAGCAAGAAGGCAACCAGGTTCTGTCTTTAAGCCTTTTATTTATACAGCTGTAATTGATAACAATTACCCTGTTACTACTCAATTGCTGAATCAACCAGTTTCCCTATATAGAAACAATGCAAAAGGTGAAAAAGAAAAATGGACACCAAAAAATTACGATAATAGTACCGGAGGATTAACCACATTAAGAGAAGGATTAAGAAGATCATTAAATTTAATTTCTGTACGCATGGTTCAAGAACTTGTGCCTGCACAGGAGGTCAAAAATCTTGCAAAAAGAATGCAAATTAAATCTCCGATTCGTGCTGTTGATGCTCTTGCACTGGGAACTTCAGAAGTTACTCCAATGGAAATTGTTGCTTCCTATTCAATTTTTTCTAATCAAGGAATTTATTCTTCCCCAATTGCAATTACAAAAATTGAAGACAAATATGGACAAATCATCAAAGAATTTAGTACAACACAAAAAGAAGTACTTAGTCCCGAAACAGCATATGTAGTAACAAATTTGTTACAAACTGTTATTGATAAAGGAACAGGGGGAAGTGCAAGATGGAAATATAGATTTAGGCATACAGCGGCAGGTAAAACTGGAACAACTCAAAATTGGAGTGATGCATGGTTTGTAGGTTTTACTCCCAATATATCTGCTGGAGTTTGGTTTGGAGTAGATCAGTCTCCAATTAGTTTAGGAGAAGGACAATCTGGGACTACAGCAGCATTACCAGCTTGGGCATTATTTATGAAGGAAGCACATGAAAAATTGGGTATTCCGGATGAAGATTTTGTAATGCCAGAAGGGGTAGTCGAAATTGAAATAGATGCGGATACAAAGTTGCTTCCAAATTCAAGTACAAAGAAAAGAGAAAAAGAAATTTTCTTTAAAAATAATAGACCTACTAACTAATTCTGTTTATCAGAAAGAAATAAAAGTATTCCACCCACAATAAATAAAATGATATTTGGCATCCATGAACCAAATGTTGGATCCAAAAGATTTCTATCTGCTAATTGTTCTCCCCATATTAATAAAATATAATACACAAGAAAGAATACAATACTTAACCCTGATGCAATCGTAATTCCCCCTCTTTTAACCAAGATTCCAAGAGGAGCACCAGTCATTGCAAATAAAAGACAGGCAAATGCAAGTGTAAATTTTTTGTGAATTTCTACAAGATATTTGTTGTTCATTTTTTCATAATTAGAAATCAACATAAATTCGTTTTCTAATTGTCTAGAGATATTATTAAATGATCGTAATTTTTCTTTTTTTTCATATTCAGGAATAGAAATACCATCTTGATAAATTTTGTCAGCTGTTATTCGTTCATTATTTTCTTTGAGAACTTCAATAGCCATCAATATGCTATCTAAATTCATATCTTTATTCCATTGAATTTTATTATTATCAAGTAATGTTTTAATTCTTTTATCAATCTGAGCCGTGTATTGTTTATTTTTTTTAATTTTTTCAATCATTTGTGGTACTTTCATTTCTCGATCTGTACGAATAGACTCACTACTTCTATTTAACAGTAAATCATCTATAGAAACAGTAATTTGATGTGTAGAAAATTTGATTTTTCTATAATGGTTATAATTTTCTAGATCAATTTCATGTATTTCGCCATTTTCTAAATCTAGAATCACAATCTCTCCATTTGAAGTCAATCTTCCTTTTTCAGCATAAATGGTTGTTTGTTCAGATCCAGAACTTTTACTAAATATTTTTATATCTTTGAATTCATTGCCATCCATTTCCCTTACAATCATGCTATATTGTGGAATGGTGTTAATAAAATAACCTGGTTCAATAGTTAATTCAGGTTTTTTTTGATAAATATCTTTTGCAAGCAAACGAGCATGGTAATTCATATCAGGAAGAACAAAATTATTAAACAGACAAAGCAGTAAGCCAATCAATCCACCAAACAAGACAGCAGGTTTAATAATACTAAATACGCTTACTCCTGCAGCTTTTAATGCTGTTACTTCATTATCTTGAGACATTCTACCATAGGTCATTACTGTTGAGATTAACAACGACATGGGAACTGATAATGCAATAATCCATGCTAAGTTTAGATATAAATACTCAAGAATAATCCATACATCTAATCCTTTACCTAAAAATCGATCAACAGCTCTAATCAGAAATTGCAAAAATAATACCATTGTTATTACTCCTAAAGACAATAAAAATGGAATTAACGATTCTTTAATTAGATATTTATTTAGTGTACTCATTCTGAATATCTAAAAATTTAACTCTACTTGTTTAAAAAGATAAACTATAATAAATTTCCACGCTTAAATTTAAGCCAATGGTGGATGTAGCTCAGTTGGTTAGAGCCCCGGCTTGTGGAGCCGGCTGTCGTGGGTTCGAGTCCCATCATCCACCCGTTCGGGGTGTAGCGTAGTCCGGTTAGCGCACCTGCTTTGGGAGCAGGGGGTCGGAGGTTCGAATCCTCTCACCCCGACAAGTAATTTCTCGTCGAGAAACCATCAAAATAATAAGGGTTTAGGTTCTTCATCTAAACCCTTTTTTATTTCCATTATGGGACATTTTAGGCCATATTTGGACATCTTTTTACATAATATTTACATAGTCGCATAAATATCAATCATTTCAATCCTCTTAAGTCATCTTTAGGGTATGTAAAGGGGTCAAGGATTTAAACTCTACTATATATGTGATATGTAAAGATTTGTAAAGATTTGTAAAGATTGCTTAACTTTTAGTGAAAGGAGATTAGATATGGAAACATTCGGAATAATAGGCTTTGTTTTTGGACTTACTGCTCTTAGTAAAGTTATTATGTTGGAAAACAAACTCAAAGAAG
>CEWR01157597.1_pt1 | contig 14449 bp, 15 predicted proteins | sample 356321 | NCBI WGS metagenome assembly CEWR01 (sample SAMEA2621551, study PRJEB7988) | marine metagenome | biome: marine biome (ENVO:00000447); feature: mesopelagic zone (ENVO:00000213); material: "saline water (ENVO:00002010), including plankton (ENVO:xxxxxxxx)" | depth 790 m
TTGAAAAATTGAAAAATTGAGCAATTGGGGTCGGTGGGATTTAGACGATCAACATGGCACCCTTAATTTTCTTTTCCAAAACAAAACCCTAGAGGCGGGTTTATTGGTGATGGAAGGGACCCAACTGGTTCTCCATCGAATTCAGTAGCGATATTTTAATAAAAATGAGTAAATCAACCATGATCTAAATTAATATTCGCAAATTTTTTATAGAGACCGCACTGGACACCTCATTAAATATTCCATATCCTTTAGCCCATTCATTAACGGGTTTTATTAACGGGTTATTAACGATAGGGGGAGAGAAAGAGTATGGCTAAGTATAAAGTCGTAACGCAGAAACCGGCTGGTGTCACCTTTGATTTAGCGGATGGCCAATATTTGCTGGAGAAAGATTCACTTGACTTGATTGATGCAGAAATAATAGAAATAAACGCTTCAACAGAGGATGAATTTATAGCTTCTGCCAAAGACGCAGACGCTATAATTGCTAGGGGTCGACCTATAACCAAGAAAATCATAGATGCTTTGGAGAATTGTAAAGTGATCTCCCTTGGCAGTGTTGGTGCAGATACTGTTGATGTAAATGCAGCAACTGCGAAGGGTATCCCAGTCACAAATGTCCCGGACACTTTTATTGAGGAAGTGGCTGATCACACCATGATGCTTCTTCTTGCTTCGTATAGAAGACTAAATATTATGGATCAAATGGTACGAGAGAACAGGTGGTCAGAAGGGCGACCTCTTCTTTCAGAATTCCCAAGATTGTGGGGACAAACCCTAGGTTTCATAGCGTTCGGGCATGTGGCCAAAGCGGTATCGATCAGAGCCAAAGCTTTTGGCCTACGACTGATTGCCTTTGATCCCTATATTGAAGAACTATCCATGACGGAATGTGGGGTTCAACCTATTAGTACCTTGGAAGAGATGCTGAGTATGTCAGATATAGTTTCAATGCATGCTCCCTCCACTGAGGATGCCTTCCATTTAATGAGTGAACCGCAATTTAAATCCATGAAACCTACGGCCCTTTTCATTAATAACGGGCGAGGCCCAACGGTGGATGAAGAAGCTTTGATTAAAGCACTTGAGCAAGAATGGATAGCTGGTGCTGGACTTGATGTATTTGAACAAGAACCTCCAGATCCTGAAAATCCTCTATTACATATGGAAAATGTGATATCAACTCCGCACGTTGCCTCTGCATCGCAAAGGATGGCTCCTGAGACGAGGAGACGGGTAGGCAAGGAACTTTCCCTAGTCCTTACAGGACGATGGCCAAGAAGTTGTGTGAATCCATCAGTATTAGCTGATTCTGGGCTCAAACGATGGCAGCCATATTCCATGGGTAGAGGCCCAGGTTCCGGCTAATATACATTAAGGAAATAAGGATTTAAAAAAGGGTGGCGTTGTCACCCTTTTTATTATCTTTGTGAATGGGTACAGTAGCTGTGATTGTAAGGAGTATTGCCATCAAGGCAACTATCGAAAGAGTGTAGAAAGCGTAGTTGTAACTTCCTGTGATATCGAAAACCAAACCAGAGAGTAAGGCCCCCACCGCTTGGCTGAAGGATACAAATGGTTCTGTGAAACCTCTAATCGTCCCTAAAGAACTGCGACCGAAGTAATCTGCCATAGCGACGGATGGCACAACTAGCATCCCTCCTAGAGCAGTTCCGAACAATGAGGCATATATCCATGCTTCAGTTACAGTGTCAGCTGTACTAAATAATATAGAGCATACGCTCATTAAAGCGGCGACCATCGCGTAGCAGTAACGTGCCTTTATTTTTTCGATAGTCCAGCCCCAACCCAAACCACCTAGGCCAGTAAATATTGCATTTAGGCTTACAGCAGCTGCCGCCTCGTTAGAAGTTAGCCCAGCATCTTGAAAAAAGGCTGCCATGTGAGTGTTTGTTCCTGAATGAATTACGAAAAGGAGACCTCCAGCCAATGCCAGCTGCCATAAAGCTGGAGTTCTCAATGCTTCCTTCAAAGTCCAGTTTATTTCCTCAATTACAACCGTTGGGCTTGCGTCCGTACTGGCAACCGAGGATTCTTTATCTCCATCTGGTAACAAGCCGACTGATTCAGGGGTTTCCGCAAGTAAAAGAAAAACAGGAAGTAACGCTATAACCCACACTCCCACACCCAGTAGATGCCAAGCAACTTGCCATCCATATATGCCTATCAGTATGGATGCCGTCAGTGGAAAACCAGTCATTCCTATTGAATGACAGAAAGTGAGTATTCCGTTTGCCCTTCCTCGTTTTTGAATAAACCACCTAGAAACTACTACTGAAGACCCAATTTGAACAGGACTACTAAATATAATTCTTCCAATGCCGTAGGTAACATAGAAGGTGATCGGAATAGTAGCCCATCCGGTTAGGAAGGTAGTTACACCTAATATCATTATGCTTGAGGTAAGCACAGCTCTCGCGCCATATTTATCAATCAACCAGCCTATGGCAGGCGATATGAAGGTAGATGCCAACCCACCCACACTGACTGCTCCAGCCAATACAGTGCGACTCCATCCTAAATCTTCCGCCATTGGATACATAAAAACAGCCAGAGTTAGGCTAGCAGCGGCATTCCTGACAATTTGAGTGGACCCTGATGTACCTAAAATAAGCCAACCGTAGTAAAATGGCGTGCGTTTTGAAAGAAATTTTGCTAGGTTCAATGAAGATCCTCATGGATTCAAAATGGGATAGTCCGCAGGGATGCTACCACGGAGTGGATAGTGCTTCAAACATTCCAAATGCTGTATTGTTAATACTGCGTCCACAATGCTAAAATTTTTCTTTGTTTGATCAACATGAATGAGGTTAAGTTTTTAATATGGAAATTGTGCCTTCACTTTAAGAAGTAATATGTAGTATGAGGAGTCTTATTAGTTTTGCCTGAGATAAAAATTGCAATAATCGGAGTCGGTAACTGTGCTTCTTCCCTGCTTCAAGGAGTGGCCAAGTATGCTGATGTAGGCCCTAACGAAACTGTTCCAGGTCTGATGCATCCTGTTTTAGGAGAGTATGGCATTGGAGATATAAAAGTTGTCGCTGCGTTTGATGTTGATGCAAATAAAGTGGGTAAAGATCTTTCGGAAGCAATCTTTGCAGAGCCAAATAACACCGTTAAATTTCAAGATGTCGAGAAAACTGGAGTCGTGGTACAGAGAGGGATGACCCATGACGGGATAGGCCGTTACACCTCAGAAATCATAACTAAAGCCGAAGGTGGTACTGACGATGTCGCTGCGATTTTGAAAGAACGCGAGGTAGATGTAGTAATTAATTACCTGCCAGTAGGCTCTGAGGAGGCTACAAAATGGTATGTTGAACAAGTGTTGCAGGCGGGCTGCGGGTTTATAAATTGCATACCTGTCTTCATCGCTAGTGGCGAGAATGATTATTGGCAAAATAGGTTTAGGGAGGCCGGAGCACCGATAATCGGGGACGATATCAAATCTCAGGTAGGTGCTACTATCACTCACAGAGTGTTAACTAGATTATTTATGGACCGAGGCGTCGAGCTCCAAAGGACATACCAATTGAATTTTGGCGGCAATACCGACTTCATGAATATGTTAGATAGAGACAGACTGGTCTCTAAGAAAATATCCAAAACCCAATCTGTCACATCACAAGTCGATGAATTTATACCTGACCGGGATGTCCATGTGGGCCCTAGTGATTATGTGCCGTGGCTCACAGACCGGAAGTGGTGTTATATCAGGATGGAAGGCAAGACCTTTGGAGATGTGCCTCTAAATTTGGAACTAAAGCTTGAGGTTTGGGATAGTCCTAATTCTGCGGGGGTCGTAATAGATGCAGTGCGGTGTGCCAAAATCGCAATAGATAGAGGCATAAGCGGCCCGATAACTGCACCTTCATCATATTTTATGAAGTCTCCACTCATTCAGTACACGGACGATGAGGCTAGACAACTTGTTGAGGATTTCATTGCTGGAGAAGAATCCGCTCAAGGTTAGTTTCAAGCGCCCGTGGGGTTTCGATAGACGAGGTTATATGAACCAACCCCTTAAGGTTGCGCTGGTGTCCCCGTATGATTTCGCCTCACCTGGTGGTGTGACTTCTCATATACAGAATTTGTGTGCTAATTTAGAACAAAGGGGTGTATTCACAAGGGTTTTCGCTCCGGTTTCAACAAGTTCGCATAACTTAATTCCCAACTTAATACCTATGGGTACTCCAGTGCCCGTACCAACTGGTGGGTCCGTGGCAAGGATATCCCTATCAGTTTGGCTGGCGGATCGGCTCAGAAAATCGATTGAGACTGAAAACTTCGATATCGTCCATGTTCATGAGCCATTCGCTGGAGCCTTGACTCTCGGAGTACTGTCAAAACGGCTAAGAAATAATCCGGGTATAGTGGCTACGTTTCACTCGTTTGAAGGATCAGGCCTTTACCAAATAGTGCCTAACAAGTTATTGCAGAAATACTTTCAAAGATTAGACAGAAGGATTGCTGTTTCATCATCTGCAAAATCTTATGTCAGCAAATATTTACCAGCAGACTACGACATTATCCCAAATGGGATAGATACGGGTGAAATTTCAACGACAACTCCATATCAAAATCTTCTAGACGATAAGATAAACATTTTGTTTGTAGGGCGCCTTGAGAAAAGGAAAGGTTTGAAATACCTTCTGACATCTTTTTGTGATCTTAAGTGGAAGTTTCCTAATATTAGACTCATCGTTGTTGGTGCTGGAAAAATGGATGTAGAATCACAACGAATTTTGGGAGAGAGAAATCCCGGCGACGTCTTCATCGCTGGATCAGTTACTCACGAAGAAAAGTTGAGGTATTTCAAAACAGCAGATATTTTTTGCACCCCGGCGACGGGTCAAGAAAGCTTCGGGATAGTGCTTCTAGAGGCTATGGCTGCTAGCTTACCAATAGTGGCTTCTAGAATAGATGGTTATCGCTCGGTACTCGATGAAAAAGAGGGATTCTTTACGAATGTGAAAGATCCGCATGATATTTCGGAAAAATTATCACGACTAATTACTGATAAGAATATGAGAATACAAATGGGAGAAAATGGGAGAGAAAAATCAAAGCTATTTTCTTGGTCAATAGTGACTGATAAAATCTTAGACCATTATTTGTCATTAACTAGTATCCTAAATGCAGATCACTTTAGACCCGTTGATTGATATGTTATTTATGCTCAGAGAGAGAACATGATTGCCAGAGAAGACTTACGGGAGCTACTTTACAGATATTATGAAGAGCCTTTTTCTGCTTTTTTTGACCGTATAGGCTTTACCCCAAACATGGTCACTTTGCTCGGGCTGCTGATAATTTTGATATCAGCGATATTTATTTCAATAGGCTATTTTTGGGTAGGCGGAATTATTGTCGCCATTGGAGGAGCCCTAGATTTGATTGACGGTGCCTTAGCTAGGAAGAAAGGGTTAGTTTCAAAATTTGGCGCTATGTTTGATTCTGTTGCAGATAGAGTACAAGAGGCATTAGTACTCCTTGGACTACTTATTTACTATTCTCTTAATAACTGTGTGTCTTCATATCTTTTACCCTTTAATTTATTCGAAGGCTTTAATTCTTGCGCTTTTGCGCAAATAATGACCTACACTGCATTTGTTGGATCAGTCATGGTTAGTTACCTCAGATCGCGAGCAGAAGGTTTGGGCATAGAGTGTAAAGTTGGGATCATGACTCGCCCTGAACGGGTGGCTATTATATCTGTTGGGCTTGTTATAGCCCATTGGGTGCCAGTTGTGATGATTGTAGTTTTAATGATTCTTACGGGATTAGGGGCTTTCACAACTGTTCAAAGATTAATGCATTCTTCTAAAGAGCTATAAATTTGGAGGTCACGGAACATGCAAATACTAAACGATTCGGATAGAGAGATCGTCAAAAACCGATTTGAAAACGAATTAGCGAGTGAAGTAAATATAACTTTGTTTACCCAAATGGACCTTGGAGGTTTGATAGTTCCGGGTCGTGAATGTGAGACCTGTGCGCCAACTGAACAATTGTTGAAAGAGGTTAGTGAAATATCTGACCTAATCACCTTTAAGAAACTAGATATCAGGAATGATGCAGAAGAAGCTGCACGATGTAATGTGTCAAAAATACCTTCTTTTTTAGTTTCCAAAGGAGCTGAAACAAACGTAAGGTATCTTGGCATACCTGCTGGAGGTGAGTTCCCTGTTTTGATAGAGGCCTTGGTCAATGTTTCATCTGGAGAACCAAAAATATCAGAAGAGACAAAAAGATTTTTAGATGGCCTTGAAGAAAATTTATTAATCAAAACGTTTGTCACACCTAATTGACCATATTGCCCAGGTGTAGCCAGTCTGGCTCACGCAATGGCAGCATTTACCCAGAAAGTGGTGGCTGAAGTTATTGAGGTGCAAGAGTTTCCAGAGTTAGGTAATGCTTATCAGGTCAGAGGAGTCCCTTTGACTGTAATCAATGAAAAATATAGTTTCACTGGTGCAGCAAATGAACAAATGCTACTGGACCATGTAAAAAAAGCTTTGTCAAAAAATCTTGAAGGAGATAGCTAATTTTGAATTTCAGGTCCCGATTATATCTTCGTTTGGTATTTCTAGGATTAGCGATATTTTGTTTGAATTTTTCGAGCAATGTCACTCTAGCATCTGGTTCTGATATCAAGATTAAATCGGCTTCCGCAGAAAGTGAATTTCCTGAAGGTATCCGTTTTTCTATAGAGGCAATATCTAGTAGCAAGATAGCAGAGATAGCTGTTAATTTCAGAATCGGCCAACAGATATCTGGAGTGTACGAGTATTTGGATTTTGAGGGAGGTTTGGAGGTCGAAGGTAGTCTTTTTTGGAAGACAAACACTGGCCCAAAATATGTGCCCCCAGGCACGATTATTGAGTATGCTTTTAGTATTTTAGATGAATCAGGTAACACTTTTAACTCCGAGAATAAGTATCTCGTATATTCTGATACTCGCTTTGAGTGGCAAGAAGTAGAATTAGGCACTATATCGATTGCTTATCATGGGCCGGTCAAAAGTAGAGCAGAAGATTTACTAAATGCTATGAATCAAACCCTATACGCAATGGAGCCTGTATTTGGGGATGTTCAAGGAGAGCCAATAAGGGTAACCATGTACAACAATGTTGCAGAAATGATGGGAGCATTACCTCCAAGCAGTTCGACCATAAGAAGTGAATTGATAACAGAAGGACAGGCTTATCCAGACATTGGTACGGTATTACTACTCGGAGGTGGGAGACTATCAAGAGGCACTGCTTCCCATGAAGTGACTCACATATTGGTCCATCGAGCAGGGGATAGTGTGTTTAGCAGTGTTCCCTCTTGGTTGAATGAAGGGTTGGCAGAATTTGGGAATGTTTCTCCCAGTTTTTCCTATGATGTGGCACTTGATTTCGCCGTTCATACGGATAGGTTGATGCCTATTACTTCAATGAGAAACCGGCCTGGGAATCCGGAAGATGTGATCATTTTTTATGGGTCAGCAAGCTCAATAGTAGAATTTATGATTTATAAATTTGGGCCTGCTAAAATGCTTAACCTGTTAACTGAGCATAAATCGGGTAGAAATTTGGATGAATCGATAGAGTTTGTCTATGGTATCAGCAAACTTGAACTTGAGAACGAATGGAGGAACTATATAGGAGCCCCTGTATATGAACCGGATTTGTCAAAGAAGAAATTACCAACTCCTATACCCAGACCTACAGTGGGACTCTTTTCTTTGACCCCTCAATCTGGGTCCACTTCAGTAAAATCTACAGAAATAAGCACTTCTCAAAACATCACTTCATATGATCAAGCCAATGACACGGTAAATTCTGAATATCAGAGTTCCGAGACCTCGCAAAATGGAGGTTGTAACCGATTGAATAGTCAGAATTATGCAACAGATTATTCGATGTTTCTTTTAATCATCCCGCCATTGGTTATTTGGTCCCGCCGTAGGTAAGTCCTCCATTGATACAATAGTAAAATTATTTATGTTTAGGGTGAGTAATAAATGAGTTCATCTTCGGATTGGTACAAAGCGATAGAACAAACATATGTCGTCAAATACCCAAAGCAGCATCTAGCTACGTTTGGTATTACCAGCATAGAATATTTTGTAGTTACAGAACCTTTATACACCGCGATCGATTTTCAAAAAAAAGAACTAGAAGGGGTGGTTCGGAAAGGTAAAGTGAAGGTTGAACAACCAAAGTTAGTTACTCCAACCTATGCTATGAATTTGAATGGGTTCAGTGACGAGGCTTATAAATACTTCAATCAGGTAGCACACCTCTACGGGGCCAACAGCCCCGGGATTATGTATCAATACAATAATGAACCTGAAAATCTGGAGATTCTTAGCGGCAACCCAAACGAGATTGCTCACCGTATCTCCAAAGAGCTCAGAGATAAAAAGAACGATCTCTCCGTTGTCATATCTGGAGTGGATGAGTTCTGGGATGTAGCTCTTCTTAAATTCATATATGAGTTTACGGCCTCATCCGTTTCTTTCAACAGCCGAGAAATGAGAGGTGCCGGACTCATGGAACCGCAAAGTTTTGCAGGAGGAGTACCGGCAGCAGCAGCGAACCAGATTGAGGAAATGTTCAAGTCAGTGAAAAAAGGTGGAAGTGCAGAGACTCTAAAAAATGAGTTGGATAAATGGGGAGTCTACCCATATTATGAGGATAGGTTTTTGAACCTATTTCGGTAAAACCCCTTATTCATCATTAATTCACTTTATTCGAGTTCCCATGACTTGGGCTGTCCACAGCCCATTTGACTGCGCTTTAAGATATATTTAGTCTTTTCTTTATGCTTCCTATGCTAGTATTAAGCTCACAAAAATCTCCACGGGGTAATATGTACAGACAAGAAGACCCAGAAATTAACATAGAGCAAATTATTGCAAGGATTAAAGGGTTGTTTGGCGGCTCTTCAGATGACAGCAATTCTTCAACTGGGGGTAATAAAGGGAAAAGCAAGGTCCCATACCTCATTATAGGGGTGTTCGTTTTAGGTGTGATTGGGTGGTTTGCAACAGGGTTTTTCTCTGTTCAGCCTGGAGAGGAGGCGGCTCTTAGAATGTTTGGTAAATATTCTGAGACCAGAGGTACAGGATTGCAGTGGTGGTGGCCAGGGCCGGTGGGAGCGAAAGATATAGTCCGGGTCGATGAAATACGTAGATTGGAACTTGGGGTAAGAGCGGGGACTCCTGTACTGGATGAGTCACTGATGATTACTGGAGATCCAGACGAGTCGGGAGCACCGGGAGAGGCACCTAATATAGTTGATGTACAACTATTGGTTCAATATGACATTAAGAATCTGAAAGACTTCCTTTATAAAGTTGTTGCTCCGGATACCTTCACTTTGAAAGATGCGACAGAGACTTCGTTAAGACAAATTATTGGTAGTAGGCCTATTGACGATGTCTTAACCGATAACAAAGAAATAATACAGATTGAGACTAAAGCAAAGCTCCAGGGCATATTAGATCAATACCAAAGCGGTATAAGAGTCAGAGAAGTCAAATTGCTCTATGTGTTCGCCCCAGAACAAGTGAAAGATGCTTTCGATGATGTCGTTAGAGCAAAAGAAGACAAAGCTCGAATAATTAACTTGTCTGACGCATACAAAGAAAGTGTTTTGCCTCAAGCAAGAGGTACCGCGGCTAAGGCCTTACAAGATGCAGAAGGGACAAGACAGCAAGATATTGCGGTTGCGGAAGGAGAAGCACAGAGATTCTTGTCGATTCAAAAGGAATATTCAAAATCAAAAAATGTGACACGAAAGCGGCTCTACCTTGAAGCCATGGAGGATATACTCCCAACCGTTGGAAAGATACTTGGCAACCCGGATGAAGTAATATTAGTCAATCCGGGCAATACTAGTAACGTGATACCTATTCCGGTGTCCGGCGGCCAGGAGTAATACTATAATGAAATTAATCTCTATCCTACTCGTTGCGCTGGTTATAGTATTGGCCATTATGCTGCCACAAATCCTCTATTCTGTTAACGAAACAGAAGTCGGAATCGTTACACGATTTGGCCAGATTCAAAGTGAAATAACCACACCTGGTTTGAGATTTAAGACACCGTTTATAGATCAGGTGACAACATTTGAAAAAAGACTTTTGATTTTTGATGCCCCACCTGACTCCCTACTGACCAGAGACAAAAAACGTCTCATTATTGACGTGTATGCCAGAGGACGTATAACAAACCCAAGTATTTTCAAGGAAAGACTTGGTGATGAACAACGTGCCAGCGACCGCGCGGTTGACATAATTTCTTCGGAACTCAGACGAGAGGTAGGTATTCATAACCAATCAGAAATCATTACTACTCAAAGAGATAAGATGATGTCCAATGTTAAAGCGGCTGTCACCCCTAAATTATTGGAATTTGGTATTGTGGTTGAAGATGTCCGGATAAAAAGGGCAGATTTCCCAGGAGAAATTGCTGATAGCGTTTACTCCCGAATGAAGGCGGAAAGACAGAGAAAAGCTGACAAAGAAAGAGCGGAGGGGGCAGAAATTGATGCGCAAGTAAGAGCTGATGCTGATCGTAAAGCCACCATAATTATTGCCGCTGCGACGAGAGATAGTCAGATAATTAACGGTTGTGGTGAGGCGGAAGCAACAGGGATCTTTGCACACGCACTAGAGCAGGATCCGGAATTCTATTCCTTCCAACGTTCCTTGGAGTCTTTTAAATCTATACTAAGTAGTGGCACTACCGTTGTTATGCCGGTCGAAAGCTTCGGCAAATTATTTGAAGAAATGAGGGCTGGGATTGATGAAGCAACTCTAGTTGCGCCTGATTCTTCAGTTGTTAAATCCAGATCTTCCAATGATGACGATATTGGCTCAAAATGTGCCCAAGTGTCGGCTGCGTGGACACTAGCTTCTGAATTGAAGATTGATCAACCAGATTTAACTTTTATTGGTCTGCAACAAAAAGAATGGGAAGGACCTAATTTGGGTTGCACTGAACCTTCAGATGGAAACCAGGAAATAACCCCTGGATTTGAAGTGGAATTCTCGTACAGTGGCTCAAACTATTTAGTAAGATCAAATCAGTACGGGTCACTGGTTAAAATCTGCTAGTTGGATTAATTCCGTGGTTGCATTTTGTACTCAAATTGCACTAATTGAGCCCGAATAGGTTTAATTTTAGGTGTGCGTCAATTGGAAGAATCAATCGTATTAAATTGTCATTATGACGATGTTTTTGATATCGGACCCTTCACAGTAGATCTCATTAAGGCTGGAAAAGATGCACTGCAAAAATGTGGAATTTCATCTTGTGAGGCCAGCATCTATATTACTGGTGACGAGTATTTGAAGAGCCTAAATGAAAGGTATCGAGGAATTGATGAGGTAACCGATGTTCTGTCCTTCTCAAATGATCATGAAGGAGAGTATTATGGGGTTGAAGAGGACAACCGAGAAGGGCTGTCTCACTTAGAATTCATAATTCCTGATGGACTAACCAAGCAAATTGGGGAAGTGGTGATATCTTTTCCCCAGGCTGAAAGGCAAGCTTTAGAACATAAGATTAACTTGCAAGAAGAGCTGAAAACCCTGGTGATTCATGGATTTTTGCACCTGTTGGGCTATGATCACATAGAGGTTGATGATAGAAAAGAAATGGAATCCTTAGAAAAGGAGATTCTGGCCTGGTGAGTACATAGATATGGCTGAGGCACTGTACAGAAAATGGAGACCCGGTACATTATCCGAGTTAGTGGGGCAAAATCATGTGGCCCATACTCTGCAACAGGCTATCCTAACTGATAGAGTATCGCATGCCTATATGTTTTGCGGCCCCAGAGGGACTGGGAAGACAAGCACAGCGAGGATATTGGCAAAAGCTGTAAATTGCTTATCGCCAAGTGACGGTGAACCTGATGATAGCTGCCATATGTGCCTTGCAGTAAATGAGGGCAGAGCTATTGATCTGATTGAGATTGATGCAGCTAGTAATCGCCGTATAGCTGACATAAGGGATCTAACTGAGAAAATACATTACAGTCCTGCGGAAGGTAAGTTCAAAGTCTACATCATAGATGAAGTCCACATGCTTACACCGGAAGCCTTTAATGCTCTTTTAAAAACCTTAGAAGAACCACCTCCCCATGCCATTCTGATACTTGCTACTACAGATGTTCATAAAGTTCCATTGACCATAATCTCTAGATGTCAGCGCTTTGATTTTCGAAGAGTTCCATCTCAAGATATTGTAGAAAAATTAAGGAAATTGAGTGTCGAAGAAGCCGTGGAAATTGAAGATGAGGCCTTAATGTTGGTGGCTCGTAAGTCGACGGGAAGTTTGCGAGATGCCGAAAATATTCTTGAACAGGTGATAGTTGCCTCAGAGCCACCGGTAACAGAACAGGATGTTCGACAACTGCTTAATTTGACAGATGAGTCATTACCAGCAGATTTATTAGATTTGATAGCGGATAACCAAGTGAAAGACAGTCTCGTTCGCCTAGGGCAAATGATTGAGGACGGGAAAGAGCCTACCCAGATTCACTCAAGTCTTATTGAAATAATCCGGGTTTTGATTTTACTAAAATCAAATGCCAGTGATGGATCTGAACTTGGCGACGCGCTTAGAGACCGTCTTCAGAACATAGCAGAAAAATTTAGTATGGAAAGATTGATACACATCGCAAAAATCATATCTGAAGTCAACTTCAGAGATGTGCTGACCCGGGCATTACCATTGGAAATTGCCATACTGGAATCGATTATGAGCCCGGAAAACAGCGAGCCAACCCCAAATCAATTCCAAGAGACAAACACGGGAAGTACGGCCAGTAGGAAAAGCGAAGAACAGGTCGTTGAGAGGCCTGTTGTCAATACTGAACAAAAACCAAAAATAAGCAAACCCATAAATGAGAAGGAAACCAAAAACACTGTTTCTCCACCGGCTGTGGTATCAGTTACGGAAACTAATTCTAAAAATGAACCATCTGAATCGGAAACAAATGAAGTGAGTCTCCGAACAATTGCTTCTGGCGATAGTATTGATGAACACTGGAATGAGTTATTACGTTCGCTAAGACAAACCGGCAAAAGATTTAATTTGGGTGCTTTGCTCCGCGGATGCAAAGAACGGAAAATTAAGGATGACACTTTGGTGTTAACCTTTCTGCATAGTTCTCATCTTGACAGAATAAATAGCGAAATAGAAGACCCGCTAATACACGGGCAATTTGAAAGTGTCGTCGAAAATGTTCTAGGTAAAAAGTATAAAATTAGCGTGGAACTGGCCAGTAGTGAAGTGAAATCGGTCCGAGGCCCAATTGCTCAACAAAGTCATTTGGTCCGAGCTGCACAATCACTTGGTGCCCGTATAGTTGAAGAAAGGAGTAAATAATAATGATGAACCGCAACATGATGAAACAGGCCCAACAGTTGCAAAAGCAAATGTTGAAGACCCAGCAAGAAATTGAGGAAACCAAAGTGGAATTTTCTTCCGGTGGGGGTGCGGTAAAAGTGGTGGTGTCGGGTAAAATGATAGTGGAATCAATAGAAATAGATCCGGGTGCCGTGGATCCAGATGATGTAGAAATGCTTCAGGATCTTGTTTTATCTGCGATTAATGGCGCAATGGAAAAGGCTCAGGAATTGGCATCTTCAAAAATGGGTGCTATAACCGGAGGCTTGAACATACCAGGTCTTACCTAGGTTGAATATGGAATATTCGAGCGGAACCCCTCCTGTTCAGCGACTTATAGATGAGTTCGGTAGACTTCCAGGGGTCGGCCCTAAATCGGCTCAGCGCTTGACCTATCATCTAATTAGGATGCCAGCGGAACAAGCTGAGAATCTGGCTTCCGCGATTCTTTCCGTTAAAACTCGTATAATACTTTGCTCAAAATGTTTTCATATAACTGAAAATGATCCTTGTACCATCTGTTCAGATACAACACGAGATCAAAGTAAAATTTGTGTGGTAGAACAACCTTTGGATGTTATGGCCTTAGAAAAAACCTCTACATATGACGGGTTATATCACGTTCTTCACGGAGTTATCTCACCGATCAATGGGATCGGACCCGATGATTTAAAAGTAAAACCGTTGTTGCAAAGACTGATGGATAATGACGTGACTGAAATTATCATGGCCACTAACCCTAATTTGGAGGGAGAGGCTACCTCAATGTTTATTCATAAACTTATTGAGCCGTCGGGGATAAAGATAACTAAACCTGCCAGAGGCCTTCCGATTGGGGGCGATTTGGAATATGCGGATGAAGCGACACTAAGTAGAGCTATAGAAGGCCGGCAAAATTTCTAACTCCCCCAGTGTTTTAAGGCGTGCCTATGACAGGTAACCGAGTTTATAAAACGAAGGCTGTGGTTTTAAAGCAGATGCCGTTAGGTGAAACTAATCGAATCATCACC
>CEWR01032314.1_pt1 | contig 14422 bp, 11 predicted proteins | sample 356321 | NCBI WGS metagenome assembly CEWR01 (sample SAMEA2621551, study PRJEB7988) | marine metagenome | biome: marine biome (ENVO:00000447); feature: mesopelagic zone (ENVO:00000213); material: "saline water (ENVO:00002010), including plankton (ENVO:xxxxxxxx)" | depth 790 m
TGAATTCTCCTGTCCATGGTCGGATCACGCGGGGACCGCGGCGCGGGAAACAGCATTGTACCGTGAAGGCGGACGGCGCTGGCGAAAAGCCGGTATTGTCGCCGGGCTGGGGCGCATCGCCGCCACCGGTAAAGGCAGCATTCCGGCGGACAACGCTGACGAGATATGCTGGAACCTGCTGCATTATTCCGACCACACCTTCGGTCTCAATGGACAGTATCTTCAAGAAACGGTAGATGCTGCCGGCCCGGTGACGGATCCGGCTTTTGACAGGCTCAAAACGTCGTGGCGCGATAAGGCGCAATACGCTGAAAGCAGCGCGTCACTGGCGCAACAGGATCTCGACAAGGCGCTTGCCCGGCTCGGCGATGAATTGCCCGGATTGAGCGCGCCGAATGTCGTTGTCGTCAATGCCGATCTGTCGACGCGAAGCGATTTGGTGCGCGTGAACCTGCCTGCAGGCAGTTCGCACCTGCGCCCGTACGACGTCGTGAAACAAGAGTTCGCGCCCGCAGACGTGCTCGTCGAAAATGACAGTGCCACAAGCTTGACGTTTCTTGCCGCGGATGTGCCCGGCGGCGGCTATAAGGTTTATCCACTGAAGAAAACGGCCGCGCCGACCACAGACGTGAACACATCGTCGGACACATGGGCGATTGAAAATCGGTTCTACCGTATCGCCGTGGACGAGAAAACCGGCTGCATCGGCAGCATTTACGATAAAGAACTGGACGCTGAGCTGGTGGATGCCGCCGCCCGCTGGCCGTTTAACGAATACATCCATGAAGAGTTGCATGATCTGTCCACCGACGCAACGGCAGCCGGCATGGTGGTCCCGAAGCAGCGAACCTACCGGGTGCCGGAGAAGCGCGGCGTTACTGCAGAGCGGCATGTCGCAGAGTTGAGTCAGTGCCTGTCGATAAACCGGGCAGTGGTCGACGGACCGTCACCGGTGGCGTTGACCCAGACGGTTCGGTTGTGGAATCACACGAAGCGCATCGACATCGTCAACAGGATTGTCAAAGAACCAACCCTGAAGAAGGAGGCCGTCTATTTCGCCTTTCCCTTTGCCGTGGAACCTTTCTCGGTACAGTGTGAGATTGCCGGTACCATTCTCGAGCTCGGCAAAGATCAACTCCCCGGCTCGCACACGGACTACCAGGCGATTCAAAATACCGTCGCGCTGAGTGGAGGCGATACCTCGGTTTTGTGGTGTACGCATGACGCGCCGCTGGTCAGTTTCGGTGATGCCCGGACCTTCATGTGGGCAGGGCTGGACTATCATCCCGATCAACCGCATTTATACAGTTATATCATGAACAACTGCTGGCCCACCAACTGTCGGTTCTGGCAGGAGGGTGAAACTGTATTTCGCTATTCTCTCACCAGCCGGCGGAAGGCCCCGACAAGGAAAGAGATAGTCAGCTTTGGACGCCTGTGTGCCGAGCCGCTCGAAGCGTGTCTGCGTTCCCCGGGAGGAGACCTTGCGGATACGCCCCCGACATCGCTTTTCAAGATCAACGGCGATGGCCTTTTGCTTGAAGCCATTGAGCACCTCGCTGATGACCGGCGCATCAGGGCGCTCCTGATTGAAACGAATGGTGTCGGCAGCAGGCAGGAAGTAGTGTTTAACGCCGACATCGTAGCAGGTGCATGGCGCACCGACCTGCTCGGCAATGTTCGTGACGCATGCACAATTCATGAGAATTCACGCGTCGAGTTTGCGACAGAGCCATACGAGTTGGTTGTTGTCGAGTTTGAACTCGACAAGTAGTTTTGGATTAACATGCACATTTCGTGGCAACCTGCCGAAGACAAGGGATACGTGATCGTTCAGGGCGATCGATTACAGGGGGCAACCGTCAAGGTGTGGTATGTCGAGCTCTATATGGGCCCCGAGTCACATTCCCGCTGGCCCGGCGCCACGATCCAACACACGACCCGCCTTGTGGATGCGGACGCAAACGGGCAATGGCTGAAATTGCGCTGTGCACTGGATGACGGCGTCCTGATCGACCATGAGATAACCGTGGATGCCGATGTCATTGATTTTCGATCAACAGCGGCGAACCCCTCTCGCCGTGATTCGGATGTTGCCTGGGGCGCACCTTGTGTGATTGTCGATGACTTCACCGGGGGGGACGCGGAATCTTACCTGTCGAAATGCTTCATCTTTCTGAACGGGCAGTTGACCAGATTGCCGGTGGAACCCTGGGCTCGCCACGCCGTTGAAACACCGGGTCAGGTCTGGTGTCCGCGGCACGTGAACCGCGCCGACGTGGAGCCCCATCCATTGAGTGAACTGGTTCCCGATAACGGTTTGATCGGCTGCTTCTCGGCAGATGAAGAGAGCGTCATGGCGATTGCCTGGGAGCCATACCAGAATCTGTTCCAGGGAATCATAACCTGCCTGCACGCCGATTTTGGAATTAATGGGCTGCCGGCAGGTGAATCCAAGCGGTTGCGCGGCCGGATCTATTTCACCGAGGCGAATATTCCCGGTCTGCTCGACCGATACCGTCGGGATTTCCCGGAACATGATCCAGGCCGTCAACTGTGAACTTTGACATATGAAAACTAACCGTTGTTGCGGCTCCGGCCGTCAGGAGAAGACGAAATGAATTACATGGACAGCACGATGTTGGCGATTGGCGACAATACACAACTCTTTCTGGACAACCTGATTGTCGAAGCCTCGCACGATGTGACCAAGACAACTCATCAGCCCCGCAAAGACCCGGCCAATCCATTGATCATAAAGGATCGGCCATGGGAGCATTTACCCTATTTCACCTGCAGCAATCATGTGGTGTTGCGGGATTCACAGGATGGTCTTTTCAAGTGCTGGTACGAAGACCTGATTGATCACAGTGGCAGGAAGTATCTGGTCGAGGCGCGCGTATGCTATGCGGTAAGTGAGGACGGCCTGCGTTGGGAGAAACCGGAGCTGGATGTCCATGAGGAAAATGGTCGAAAGACCAATGTGGTTATCGGCGGCGAAGACGGAATCGAGCAGACGCATTCATGTGGCGTGATCGAGGATCGTTTTCCGCCGGACCCGTCGCGACGGTACCGGGCCATCTTTTCCCACTACCCGCCGTTCGAGGGGCAGATACGAGCGGCCCATTCTGCGGACGGAATCCACTGGCAGCTGGAGACCGAATCCGTATCGTTCGGGAATCTCGGCGGGGCTATGGGCGACGCTGCCATTCTGGATTACGACCCGTACAGCCGCAACTTCATCACGACTTGCCGGCCCAGTCGCATGTGTTCCCCGTGCCTGAACCCGCGCAACCCCATGGGGCCGACAAATCCCGGCCCCCGCTATCCCCATGATTTTGCCAAGCAGAACCGCCGCCGCATTTTCCAGGCGGAAAGTCCGGATATGCTGCATTGGAGCCAGCCGCATCTGGTGTTGTGTCCGGACGACGAGGAGGACAACATCGATGACGGGTTCTACACCATGGTACAGTGCGAATATTCCGGCATCTATCTCGGGTTTCTCAACGTGTTTCATCGGACGTCGAATCATATGGATGTGCAACTTGTCGTCAGCCGTGACCGAAAGAATTGGCAGCGCACAAATAACCGACAACCGTGGCTGACGCTCGGCACGCCGGACAAATGGGATCAGGGCATGGTCGCGAGTTCTTCTGCGATTCTCGAGGTTGGCGACGAGTTGTTTTTCTATTATGGCGGGTGCTCCTGCCATCATGACTACTGGATTTGGGGGCCGCGGGAAGGACTTGACCACCCGGAAGTGACAGATCCGGACCTGATCCGCTTCGGGCTGGGGTTGGCCCGCCTGCGCAAAGACGGTTTTGTTTCCTTTGATGCCGGTTCGGTTCGCGAGGGCATGATGGTTACCCGTCCTTTCTCCTCCGAGGGTGAGAGCCTGATAATCAACGCGAAATGTGGCGGCAACGGCTACATCAAAATAGAAGTTCTCGACCAGTATGATGAGATCATCGAGGGTCGCAGCAAGGAGGCGTGCGATGTCTTTACTGCAGACAGCACGGCCCACAACGTGACGTGGAACGGGGACGGCAGCCTGCCTGTCACACCGATGTCCGGCGGCGGCGACACGATCTATCCATGGAAGTCCCAGCCGCAGTTTCGCAAGCTGCGTTTCTTCATGAAAGACGCGGAACTCTACTCTTTTTCCATGAAGTAATGGCGCCCCGGCGTGTACCCGTACGGTTCATGCTGAATCAGATAGTCCCAGTCATCCGGCTGGATTTCGTATACGGTTTCAATTGGCAGTTCATCGAAGAATGCCTGGGCCGATGACGGGATCTTGATTTTCTCACTGCGATCGCGCCAGAAAATATGATGACTGTTTACCAACATGATACGTGGCGCATCTGAATCGTTCGGCATGCCGCGGTGCCAGAGGCGCATGTCGCGCATCAACAGGTCCCCCTGGCTGGTGCAGGCGCGGATGGGTGGGCAGATCTCACGCCTCGCCGTGGTGGCTGCAGCGGAAACTTCAATGGCATCACCTCTCCAGATGGATGTGTCGAGATGCGTGCCGGGCCACAGCTCGATAGCGCCGTTTTCCTCGTTGACGTCGGTTATCGGCGTGTTGACGATCAGGCTCACCGGTGGATGTGCCTCTTTCAAGTCGGGCCACAGTTGGCCATGGTCGGCATGCAGCGGTTGGGCCGGGGTACCGGGCATAATCGCCAGGCCCATGTAAGTGCTGTTGAAAAACTTGCGGTGCACGGCCGTCGACACGGCACAGGCAAAGGGATTTGCCAGGATCTCCGTGAACAGGTACGGATGCATCGGTGGCGGCTGCACAGTAACATGCCCTTTCACCCAGTTGTACGGCGGGGTCTGCCGTGAAGCCAATGCCAGCAAGCGGTCGAGGTCCTCGAGCATGCGGCCTTCAAGTGCATCCAGAACCTTCGCCTGTACGGCCTGGCGAAGGATCACGTAGCCCTCCGTTCGCAACGCCTGCTGCGCTTCGGCAATGTGTTCCATGCTCAGTTGCTGCGCCTGGCACTCGGCATCCGAAATCGTGATGTCGGTTTTGACCATTCTTTCGTCTCCCCAGTTTTCCTGCCCGCCGATTTTGACGCCATGCAGGAATATACCGGCATCGCCGTCGAAAAGGTGCCCAAATACAGCATAAACCCTTCCCTTTCGAATTCTCGGCCAGGCCGAGAACTGTATGACAGCAGGCGATGTGTGAAGATCGCAATGGATTTTTCCGGAGATGCGTTCTACGTTGTCAAATTGGTGTTGGGAACTCAATCACCTCCTGCACCCGACGACACTGATTCTCGAACCTCGGATCTCTATTCATGCCTTCCCCTGTCCTTCTCGCCGCACATATGAACGACCCGTGGATGCCAACCACGGAGTCTGGGATCAAAGGCCACTTTTATCAGGAAGGCGAACGCCAGACGGAACTGCCGTCCGATTGGTATTCAATCCTCAGCAGGCTTGGAGTCACCATGTTGCAGGTGGACTCCGAGCACCACACGACCAACGAGACTCTGCCGGGCGTCTGGGACTGGGCGGCGTACGACCGGCTGTTCGAGGCGATCCGGAACGGCGGCTTCCAAGCTATTTTCTTTCCGCATTGGCATTGGCCGCCGGACTGGTATGAGGAGTCGGACGAATTCATTTCCTGTCGCTGCCTTGAACACGATGAGGCCATTCCCTGTATCTCGCCATGGAGCCCGCACGCGAAGGCCTGGTTCGAACGATGCATCAATGCAATGGCGGAACATTACGGTGAGCCGGACGTCGTCGCCGGCATTTACCTGGGTATTCATGGAGACTGGGGCGAGGCCATGTATCCGCTTGGCGGTGAGGTCGGCATCGCCTGTCTCGAGTACGGCCGTGGTTTGAAGGACGCGCACTGGCATCCGGATTTCTGGTGCAACGATCCATGTGCCCACGATGATTTCCGCCGCACTGCCATTCGCAAATACGGATCGCTCACCGCACTAAACGATGTCTGGCAAAGTCGATACGACAACGCGGAGCAGCTCGAATTTCCGCGAACGCCGGACCCCGATAATCCCCGGCCATGGCTGGATTTCATCGAATGGTACTACGACAGCATGACCAGGTTCTCGGTGATGGTTGCCGAGCTCTACCGCCGTCGTTTCCCGAATCTGCTGTTGATGCTGCCCCTGGGCGGAGGCACCGAGGCGTTGGTGTTTGGCCAGGACAATACCGGTCTGCCCAAGGCGATGAAGCCATTCAACGTTACCATCCGGTCGACGGCTTCCGGCTCGACACAATCAAACAGGCAATACTCGACCGCCGAGAAATTCCAACGCAACTATCCGATTCTCAAACGCATCGCCTCAGCCTGCAAATTCTACGGCAATGAACTGTGGCTGGAGCCGCCCTGGCCGCCAAAGATGGGACGTACCGCGACGGTCACGAAACTGTTCGAAGTCCTCTCATGCGGTGCTGTTGCTTTTTACGACTGGAGCCGCAACATCGTTGAGAACGCGGACGTGTTTGAGGAGTACGCAGAATTGCTGACCGTGCGAACTCCGCAAGTCGATACGGCTATCTTTTTTCCCGCCACCTCACATCGGCTGTGTCCCGATCAGTCGATGCCCGAACCCTTCTGGGAGGGCGCGGCCGATATCCGTCGCGTCCTTGACTTTGATGTGGTCGATGAGCGTCTCATTGCCGACGGCGCCCTGGCCGGCTACCGCGTTCTGATCATCTTCGGCACCGACGTTGTTGAAGCTGAAACCATCGCCGGCATTACGGCATGGGTTGAAGCCGGAGGTGCCGTCCTCCTCGATGGCGTCGGCCCGGTGCGAACGGTCGAGGGCGATCGCGCACCGTACGACGCGCTTGCGGGAATGGCGCCGGAGTCCGGCATGGTTGAAACCGCTCCGGCGCCGATCGACCTGCGTCACGATGTATTCCTGCAGCACCTGGCGGCGACACCGCATCGCGTCGCCCACCGCGCATACACGGGATTGAGTGACGATGCCGAAATCCTGGCGGCATCGGGGGACGGCAACGCCGTAGTCTGGCAATGTCGACACGGCGACGGTACCGCCATCGTCTGCGCGGGGGATTGGGGCGAGCGCCGGGTGTACTATGAAATCATCCGCGACGCCGTATACAATCTCTCGGCATTGGCCCCTTCATTCCGCGACGCGCCGGCGTATAACGACCACTGGGACGATTGCTTTTCCACCGTCACCGAGGACGGGATCATCTTCCTGAACCTCGAACCGGTGGCCGTCGAGAAGACCGCCTTTGGCCGGACGCTGTCTATCGAGCCGAATGCGATCGCAATAATATCCGTAGATGTTCCGGGATGACGGTTGGCTTATCACGCCGAAGCCTGGGGCGAAGGCAGATCTGCGAATGAATCCCGCGGTGCTGCTGCGGACGTGTCATAAGCCCTGTTTACTCATCCATTCGAGAGCAGCGACTGGACGTACTGGAGGTTTCGCCGGGTATTGTTTTCGAGGCCCGCGAGATCGGTGTCGACAAATTCGAAGGCGTCCGGGCTGACGCTCAGGTGCGTTTCGACAACCACATAGCCGGTGTATCCGTCATCCGCGAGACCGGCGAGCTGCCCGGGCCAGTCAACGACGCCCTGCTCGATCAGCGACCAGCAGTTCTGCTGAGGATCGTAGTTCTTGAGATGCACGTGCGAGACCAGATCCTTGATCTGATCGTACTCGGCCGGGTAGGGCACGGCGCTGCCGGCGCGCGCGGAATTGCTGGGGTCCCAGCAGAGGGTGAGACGATCGGCGCCGATCTGGCGGATCATCCCGGCCGCCTCGAGACCGGTGGCCCCCCAGCAGATGGATTCGTTCTCCAGCACCAATCGGCATTCATGGCGGCCGGCGATATCGGCCATCTCGGCAACCCGATCGATCGCCGCCTGCGGCACCTGGGGTGAATCGTCACGCTTGAAACCGAAACAGATCACCCGATCTGTCCCGGCGCGGCGCGCCCATTCACAGGCTCGCGGCAGACCTTCAGCCAGGACCGTAGCAACCGACGGATCGTCGATGGCGCATTTGCAGAATCCCGGTGACACGCCCGAAATTTGCAGGCCGGCATCATCGACCATCTTGAAAAAATCCCGCAACTCCGTATCCGGCCCCTCCGGGAAGCGGCCGCCGGGCAGGCTTCGCACCTCCACGAAATCGACGTTCCACTGCTTTGCCAGTTGCACGGCTCGTACCGGATCTTCACGGTTGATTTCGTCGGTAAAGACTGAGATCTTCATCATCCCTCCATGCCTTGGAATAGTCGTTCAGGTTCTGTTTCCGGCCTCGGCTGGCATGCGCGTCATCCGCGGGAGAGTGGTTTGTTGGGTGCCCACGGCTGCGGCTTGCCGAGTCAGCCTGGCCGAGGCCCGTTCGTCGTTGAGAATCCGGGCGCAGTCACCGGCAATGACATCCGCCACCAACACATTATCATTTCCCATGCCCCTTTGCATCTTTCATGAGGCAGGATGGCGGATGTACACCGGTATCCAAAGCTGCCGCGAAGACCCGCGCTTACCGCGACCCGTTTGCAGATCCCGTGCCCGTACCGGCAAAGACCCACACGAGATTGAAAAACACAACGAGGTGGAGGCACCCGGTGCCCAGGATGCCTTCACTGCGCGTCTGGTCGAGACTGAGCCGAGCACGCTCGGCGAGATCCAACGTGTCGGGCACAACAGCTTGATAGTACGTTCCACGTTGAGCTGGAAGCATGGGCAATTGTTCTTTCCGGCGGTTTGTCCGCAGTGCCTTGCATAGCACCAAGAACGGTGGCGGCTGTAACCGGAGATTAAAGCGGCGTCGGCGGAAATTGTGCTCGAAGCAACACTTATCTTGACTTGCCATTCCGATGTCGTTGCCTATATTCCCAGCCTTTCTGCGGTCATACAAATCGGGCATACTGGAGTTGCGGACATGAAAAAAATTGTTGTTACCGGGGCCAAGGGCGGCACGGGTACCGGCATCGTGGCGGTGTTGAAAGACCGCGGTTACGATGTGCTTTCTATCGATCTCCTGCCGCAGGCCCTTGGCGATGTGGATTACAAACAGATCGACCTGCGCGACGCTGCCGGTGTGAACGACGCATTTGCCGGCGCCGACGGCGTCATACACTTCGGCAGTGTGCCCGCTGACGTGTGGCTGTCTACCACCGAGGCGTTCCACAACGTCGCGGTCGCCGGCTTCAATGTATTTCAAGCCGCGCACAACGTTGGCATCCGTCGCGTCGCCTGGGCGTCGAGCATCGAGGTCTACGGCGATCTGCGTGAGCACCTGACACTGCCGATTACCGAAGAGAGCCCGCAGGCGCCGCCCGGTATTTACGGCGCCTCGAAGGTGCTGCTGGAATCGCTCGCTCACAACTACTGCCGCTGGCACAATATGGCGATCGCAGGATTTCGTCTGACTCGAATCATCTACGACAGCGCCTACGGCAAGGAGCGCATGCAGCGGTGGTCGGGGGACGATGCACTCGGTCACGATTGCATGTGGTCGTATGTGGATGCCCGCGACGTGGCGACTGCCTGTCTGGCGTGGCTCGAGTCGGACCGCCAGGGTGCGGAGGTGTACAACATCGGCTGCGACAATGTGCACAGCGAAACACCGACCGCCGAGCTGCTCGAGCATCACGGCTTTGCAGGAAAGGAAGTCACCCGTGAACACGGCGAGTATGAGACGCTTTTTTCATCGGCAAAACTGAAAGCGCACCTCGGCTGGCAGGCAGAACATGACTGGCGGGATATTCTTGCCGAATGACTACAGTCATGCAAACGGCCAAAGACCTGACGGAGAAGAGGGAAGTCCCTACACCCACGGACACCATCGCCGGGAGCGACTCGGGGAAAGGAAACCCGTGACATTGCGGCTGCCATGCTGGACCACGGCGCCGCACTTGCGGCCCCGGTCCCTCTCGACCTCGTGTCGAGGGTGAATGTGTTCGGCAGCTATCAAAAGGTGTTTTCCCAAAGAAGCCTCCAGCCGCGGATTGTATTGGCGGTACATGGTAGTCGCCAAACATTTCTTCGGCGAGGAAAGAGATCGAGCTTTCTTTAACGGCAGTTGTTTTGGGCATTGGTAGATTCCCTTGAGTTAATGTTTGAAACGATTAAAGTCCGTTTTCTCACTGGCGCGTTGAAATCCAGAATGGTGAGGCCAGGATGAAGGCCATCCTCAAGGATAAACAGGAACCGGGTCTTGCTTATGGCGAGCATCCGGTCCGCGACTTGAAGCCGCATGAAGTGTTGCTGCAGATTCATACTGCAACGATCTGCGGGACAGATATCCTCATCTACCACTGGCATCCGTTGATCAGGGATTTTATCAAGGACCCGCCATTCATTCCCGGACACGAATGCGGCGCGGTGATTGCAGAGCTGGGAACGGAAGTGCGCGGCTTTTCCGTGGGCGACCGGGTTGCCGTGGAAACCCATCTGCCGTGCGGCAACTGTTATCAATGCCGCACCGGCGAACAGCACATTTGCAGGGACATGGTGCTCTTCGGCCACAACTTCAACGGGTGTTTCGCCGAATTTGCGGTGGTTCCTCAGCAGATACTGTTCAAAATCGACGACGCATTAAGCCTTGAAAAGGCAGCCTTACTCGAGCCGATGGGCGTCTCTTTCCAGGGCGTCGAGAAGGCGCAGGTCGCCGGGGATTCAGTGGCTGTCATCGGGGCCGGCCCGATCGGGCTGTTCGCCATTTACCTGGCAAGAAAAATGGGAGCGACGCGAGTGATTGCGATCGACATCAACAAATTCCGTCTGGACCTGGCCCTTCAGTTAGGTGCCGATACGGTGTTTGATCCGCAACAGTCAAACGTGCCCGAAGAGATCCTGGCCTTGACCGATGGCGACGGTGTGGGCCGAATCATCGATGCGGCAGGTGCCAATGAGTCCTTGTCCGAGTCTTTCAGTTACCTGCGCAAGGGGGGGCGGTTGATCCTGGTTGGAAATCCCAAACAAGACCTGGTCATCAAGAGCCCGATGGTCAGCCTGGTGCAGAAGGAAATCACGATCAAGGGCGTCCACGGCAGGCGGATGTATGACACGTGGGAGAAAACCCAGAACTTTCTCCTTGAGAAAACGCTGCCCCTGGAGTTGTTCGTATCGCACGAGTTCGCAATGACCGATTATGACAAGGCCTTCGCGGAGATCGACTCTGGCAGGACCAGCAAAGTAATGCTGAGGAACAAACACGAATGATCAATGATGTGACCGGTATTTCTGTGTCGGGCATCCGTTGATTGGTGCCAATGACCGGCTCGACCAACTGCAGCGATTCGTCGGGACCGTCAAGCAGCATTAAGGCGTGAAGGGGACTATCTAATAGCGTCCAATGTCGTCCTGCTGCATACTTTTGATTGTGTATCCTGCCGCAGTTTCCCGGACATTTTCTTGTCGTTGGTCAGGGTGTCAAAATGCAGACTTCGTAGGGTAGCAGTGTGAGTGCGAGCTCGCCGTCGTGCACCGGCAAGGATTCATTGATCGTTGCCGGGCCGGACGTTGCCGATCTGACACCTGCGGGCATTACCAACTGGGCGATTCGGCACACCGCAGCGGCAGCGCTATCAGAAAGTTCGACCGTGACGCGTTGGTCCTGTGTGGTTTTGTTGATCAGCCAGACGCGGAGTCCGTCCGGCTGTTCGACGGCGAAGGCGTCTATCGGGCCGTGGGGGTCGACCGAGGTTGGCGCGATCGGCCTGCCGACCGTTTCTGCGGCCAGCTCCAGCACCCGTTGGGCGAAGGCGCCGTCAACGCAGAACACCGCTTCATCGGCGCCCGCCAGGGCCAGATACTTGACGATACGGGCGCACCAGGCGCCGGCGAAAGGTGCGCTGTTGCGCGCATCTGCAGCCGGACGCGGGTGGGCCGGTTCCAGTGTGATGGCATCGACGCGGCACCGCGCCCCAGGTGCGAACGAGCGCAGCGTTTTCACCTCGGGCACCAGTACGGTGACGTTCTCCATGAGCGTGTCGTCATCCCAAAGGTGCCCGGCGGGTTGGAAACCGAAGGTCACCGTCTCTGCCTCCCGATGCGGGTCCCGGTTTCGGTTCGGCGCGGCAAACACGGCGTCCGGTGTGGACTCGGTCGCGGGGTGAAGTTGCGGCACCACGGCGGCTTCATCCGTCGCCCCGACGGCAATCCGCACCGGCTCATCGGCACTGACTTGCGGGGGCGCTGCCGTAGTGACTTCGAGCACTACGGACTGTCTTCCGCGTTGCCCCTTTGTCAGTTCCATCGACGTGTATGGATTATGGGTGAACGCCTTGTACGAACTATCACCGAAATTACGCTGATCCTCCATCTGGAAAAGCCCGTCGACAAGTCGGCAGCTGACGCTGATCCCGTCCGCTGTCTCGTAGCTCAGACTGCTGTGATATTCGGCAACAAGTTCCGGTGAGACCAGTTCGGGGAACTCCGATTCACTGATGCTGCCATCCTCGTTGACGATCGAAAACGTTTGCCGTCCCGCCAGGGAATCGCTCCCGTAGAGAACACAGATACCGGTGCGCTGTGACTCGAAATCAGCAAGCACTTCCCCGTCCACGGTGAAGGTGATGGTGCCGTCGGCACCGCCGGCAATGTGTATCTCGCTGCGGAAGCAGGCGCTGTCGTAGCCGTAGGTCGCTCGCATGTTGATTTCGAAGCTGTCGTCTTGCCTGGTGAGCTCGATGAGCTCGAACTGCGGCATCGGCGGCTCCCAGTCAGCCTGGCGAATAGAGAAATAGATTCTGCGGACGATCTCCCTGTCGCCAACTTTGAGATAGCGAAGCTCGCCGTCCTTGAACGTCAACCGCACGGGGCCGGCGCGAAGTTCCGAGGCAGTTGCAATGGACTCTGTCATGTTTCCCAAATAAGTATTGTGTTGTATCCCGTTGTCGGAACATTTGCATATCGCGAACAGGAAGGGAATGTCCGATCAACTGAACACAGTTGCAAGTGATGTCATGAGCGATCCCTCCACCATCCCGGGCAGGCGCATAGAGGTGGACTGGACGAGGCTCGTCTCCGGGCAGGACATCATCCTCGCCACACCGTCACAAGCATTCGTGAATCATTCCGGCCCGGGCATCTCGACCCGGATCATGCGGTCGACGGGGGTGGTGCCGGTCTGCTTTTCACCGTTCGTCCAGGTAACGGTGTACTGCACCTCACTCGCATGGCTGCCGAGGCCGAAGTGGAGTGTAAGATCGTTCTGATTGCCCTGGCCGACGCCGCCGCCTTCGACCTGGCGGGTCAGTGTCTTGGATGCAGATTCTGAGCCTGTCGAGGGGAGCTTGATGCGGACCCTGGCGCCGATCGCGGAGCTGTTGACTTTCCTGCCGTCGCCCTGCAGGCGAATCTTCAGCCAGTGATTGTCATTGCCCTTGTTCATAAACAGCTTGCCGGCGGTAACGAGATCAAGGAATCCGTCGTTGTCGACGTCTCCCCAGGCTGCCTGATACGTCGGCGCCAGCTTGGCGAGGCCGGCCGCGTCGGTCACGTTGGTAAAATGCCAGTCGCCGTCGTTGCGGTACAACGCGGGATAGTTCCGGATGTTGTACGATGCCGTGCCGTAGACAGTCGTGAAGTAGATATCGAGGTCACCGTCATTGTCGTAATCACCGAGTGTGGGACTGGCGTATGACTCCTGGTAATGGACGCCGCATTCGCCCTTGTCCTCGAACTTGTAGCCCTTGTCCGGTCCGAGGTTGCGCAGAAACTTTGAATGGGGCTGGTTATCCCACGGGTGTGCGAAGTTGCCGGCGAACAGGTCAATGTACCCGTCGTTATCGACGTCGCCCCAGCAGGCGCCAATCGAATGGCCGTTGCCACCCGTTGCGTTAAGCTCGCCGGCGTAGTTGGACAATTCCGATTTGCCGTCGCTGACGATCAGCCAGTTCGGTGTGAGCCAGTAGTTGGAGATGTAGAAATCGGCGTCATTATCTTCGTCAAAGTCGCAAGCGACGACGCTGCGGCAGTATGCCCCGGCCCCTGAAAAGGCCTGCGACCACTTGTCTTCACGGGGTTGAGTTGTCGCGGAATTTTCAGGCAGCACTTTGAATTCATAAAGGTCGTTCCAGCTCTTTTCGGCATCGATCGACCACCACGAGGGACCGCCTCCGAGCGTCAGGCGGATGGTCATGTTACGCGTGCGGTCGAGCATGTAAGCAAAGCCGTCCTCGCGGCGAATTTCCTGGAATGTGGAACGAACACCTTTGCCGATTATTTCTTCGGTCCAGTGGATTGGCGCGGTTTTTCCGTGCTGCCGGAAAGTTCCATCTTCGTATGCGTAGCGGGCCACGATCTCGAGCCCTGGCCCCTGCCGCCACATCGTGTCCGTATGGCCTGAGCCGCCGCCGTAGTATATGTCGATCAGCCCGTCGTTATTGATATCGCCCCAGCTGGCCGCCATGCACTCACCCCCGAACGGGCCGGGTGGTGGGG
>CEWR01066360.1_pt1:5000-14407 | contig 14407 bp, 14 predicted proteins | sample 356321 | NCBI WGS metagenome assembly CEWR01 (sample SAMEA2621551, study PRJEB7988) | marine metagenome | biome: marine biome (ENVO:00000447); feature: mesopelagic zone (ENVO:00000213); material: "saline water (ENVO:00002010), including plankton (ENVO:xxxxxxxx)" | depth 790 m
GCTGCCGTTTTAAAGCTGTTCTCAACTGCAATTGTTTTAACAATTCTTAATTGTTGTAATGTAAAAGGAAGTACCATAACAATATATATATTACTACTTTGTTGAAACCTACGAATTTATTTTTTAATTAATAAACTTAGATATCTTTCAATTTTGATATATTACGGATGGAGAGACTCGAACTCTCACAACAAAAGTTACTAGAACCTAAATCTAGCGCGTCTACCAATTTCGCCACATCCGCATATTTAACATCTTAAGTCATTGTAGTACTTAGAAAAATAATTTACAAATTATTCTTCTTCATTAACAGTATAAATGAAACTAGTTGTTTGACCTTTTAACACTGACTTTGCTAATGATAATGCTTTTTGAGCTTGTTTATTTGCTTTATTTTTCCAAGTAGCTTTTCTAGAATTTTTTTTTGCTTTTGATGTACGGGTTTTAGGAACTGCCATTTTTTTAACATTAAATAAAATTAGTATATAAGGATTATATATTCATTATCTATAAAAAGCAATAGGTATTGAAAAAACAGTTAAAAACTTTTTTAGTTTTTTACCGGAAAGTTTGAACTTAAGAATTTGAAATAAAAATCAAATTAGTTATGTAAAATATCGGATTGAAATCTAGTATCTATTTCAGGATTATTTTTGTGAAAACCGATATTTCATTATAAAATGAGCAATTTTTAACGACTCGAAGCTTCGAATTTCTCTTTTTGCTTGTTCAAAATTAATACGCGTAATACATTAGAGTCAAATTTTAAAGCTTTCGAAAAAGCATCAATACACTTTGGCATACATGTAAAATTAATTTCAATAAAATTTGCTTTTGTGTAGTCATCAATTAAGTACGCTAAATTTCGTTGTCCTCGTGAAATTACTGAAATTTCAGAAGCCCCTAAACTCTGTAATTCTTTAGCATATTTAAAAGCCCAGATCTTCAGTTCACTTTCATTAAAATCTTCCATAAGAAGAACCATCATTTGATATTGAATTTTGCCTGCCATAAAACTCTGATTATATAATTAAATTTTAAGATAAAGAAATAGTATAGAATTGTTAGCTTATTCTAGTAGATAATGTTTTACTCGTCAATCCATTTTAATTTTAAACAATTATTAAAGTTTAGAACTTTCTGAATGATTTTAAAGTTAAAAATTCCTTTTTTGAATAAACAGCTTGACGGTAAATTTTTGAATTGTTATAATTGATTCATACGATTATTAGGCCAGTAATACAATATAAACCCTATATCCTCAGTAGCTCAGTGGTAGAGCAATCGGCTGTTAACCGATTGGCCGTAGGTTCAAATCCTACCTGGGGAGTAATTCTTAAATTCAAATTAAAAATGAATAATAATTCTGATCGTTTAAAAATTGGTAATAAATACTTTCAATCACGATTAATGCTAGGAACTGGAAAATACAAAAATAGTTTAGATACTATAAATAGCATAAAAGAAAGTGAATGTGAAATAATTACAGTAGCAATTCGGCGCTTATCTCCTTATCTTAATAATGATAACACAGGGTTTTTAGAAGGATTAGATTGGAAAAAACATTGGTTATTACCAAATACTGCCGGTTCACAAACTGCTGAAGAGGCTATTCGTATGGCTTTTTTAGGTCATGAATTAGCTAAGCGAATTGGTCAGCCAGATAATTTTTTTGTAAAGTTAGAAGTTATTTCGGATCCTAAATATTTATTACCTGATCCAATTGGTACATTAAAAGCAGCGGAATTTTTAATTAAGAAAGGGTTTGTGGTTTTGCCATATATTAATGCGGATCCTATGTTAGCATTACATCTTCAAGATTTAGGTTGTGCTACTGTAATGCCTTTAGGTTCTCCAATAGGTTCTGGACAAGGCTTAAGTAATTTAGAAAATATTAAAATTATTATAGAAAATTCTACAATACCTGTGATTGTTGATGCAGGAATAGGAAAACCAAGTGAAGCTAGTGCAGCTATGGAGTTAGGTGCGGATGGCGTATTATTAAATACAGCTGTGGCACAATCACGAAATCCAGAAAGAATGGCATCAGCAATGAATTTGGCAGTAAAAGCAGGACGTTTAGCCCATCTAGCTGGTTTAATGGAGAAAAAGGACTATGCAAGTCCTTCTTCTCCTTCATTCGAAATCAGTAGCCAAAAACCTTAATCACCCTCACCAGGTCTTCTTGTACCGATATGAATAAGGGCACCATCTGTTAAATACTTAACATAAAAATATTGTTCTGCTTGACTAGCAATAAATAAAATAATAGGTAGTGCTAATATCACCCAACCGAATCCATCTGCTGTAAAAATAAATTCATCACGGTGAGTATCTTTATAATAGGCCAAGAATTTAGTAAATTCATTTGCCTGATCAGATAATAAGATAAAACTTGGTTCCTCAACCCATTTATAATATCCAAAATAAAATGGTATCAGAAATCTCGATAACATATCAATAACAATAGTATGCCCTAAATAATATCTAAATAATCGACCTAAATAATAGCGCCCACGACGTAAAACGTAAGAGAAAATTAGGACACTAAACGCAGTACCTAAATTTTGTTTTACAAACATTGGCAAACCAATAATTCCATCATCTAAGTATTCATTAATACCTCTAATCCATGGTATCGACGTATCGTATGTATTTTTTATTAAAGTTAATAAAGGATCAAAAATAGTATGATAAATATTATAAGGAGTAAAATACGCTGATTTGGTTGATAATTCTAGATCTTTTAAATAAGTTTGATAATCTTTTTCTAATGTTGCTAATCGGTTAAATTCAAAATTAGCTTCGTTCTGAAAAATATTATTTACGTTATTTTGAATCCAGTTAATATCTTGTTGATAATTAGCATTACCTTGTAACGGTATAGAAACTTGACCACTGTCTATGCTTGGTAAACCAAGTGAAGTAAAAAATGGATTCATAAATTTTACCAGTTCATCACTTCCATTGATTAATTTCCATTTTGTAAAATCAAATGCCAAAATTTTCGATTTAAAATCCGAAGGAAAATTAAAACGATTTAATGAACTGGGTAACTCATCAAAATTAAAATGAGTTTCGTTATAAAAGGTTTTAATTTTCTCAGTAAATGAATAAAATTGGTCAGATGTAACAGGGTAAAAATTTTGATCTTTACCGAGCCAATTAATAAAATCGTCAGTTTTTTGACTAGTAGTATCAATTATTTTTTCATTTGTTTTTAACTTGTCTGCTGCTGGAACAAAAAGCCAAATATATATACCTTTGACAACATGCCATATTTTACCTGCCGGGCTATATTTTTCTAATATTTCAGTTCCACCGAAACGTTCAACTAACTCGGGTGGTGTCCTATAAACAACTTTTATTATATGTGGGGTTGGTTCTGGGTCTAACATATATGAAGTTGTAGGGACAAGTCCTAAGTATTTCTCACGTTCAAAGTATACTATTGGTAGATTAGCTGGAAAGTGCGGAAATAATCTAAATTGTTCCACATAAAGATTTGGGAATGTATGATAAAAAGTTTTATAAAAACGATTTAAGTTATCTGGATAAACAATTGGATACCATAACACACCTAAAGCTACCCCTCTTAAACCGCGTTCTATAGCACCCCCAAAGCCACCACGATATTCTTTCTTACGGTTTTCTTTATCAAATAAAAGAATAAAAATAACGCGAAATGAATTTAGTATTAATAACAGAAAGAAAAAATACCAAAGGAGGAAGTTGTGGTTGACAAAATTATAAACTAAGTCTTGTTGATTAGCAAACCGACTAAAATATTCATATGTATGGTTACCAATATAGTTATAACCCTTTTCGATATTTTGAAATTGTTCCTCAGAGAAATTATCTGGATCAAAAGGGAACATTTGTTTTACATTATAAAATTTCGCATGCCTTAAATTAACTAAATATTCTTTTCCTATTTCAATTTTTTTTTGGATTTCTGGGTCTACGCTCGCTAAATAACGCATTTGATCTTCTTGCGAACTGTTCGTAATTACCGGGTTTATAAACTCTATAATAGATTCCATATTGATTTCTTCACTATTAAACATAGACACTGTTCAGATTTCTTCGCTATTAAACACAAACAATGTTTAGATTTCCTTTCTATTTATGTTAAAGTATATTATATAAATTTTACAATCGTTTGCGTTTAATACGTAGTTATTAATTTTTAGTGATTTTCATATATTCTATATATTAATGTTTAGAATAGCTAGAGTTAATTAGTAAATTATTAATAATTAAGACAAATTTTTGAGATAGAATAGAATTAAAGACAGTTATAATACAGAAAAATAGTATTTATTATGAACTTTTACACAAAAACTACTAAAAATTATAAGAAACTCATTTATCAAATTAATTCTTTTGAAGAGAATATAAAAAATAGATCAGATTCGGAGTTACAACACTTAAATAATCAATTAAAAAAGAGAATTGAACATTCCCCATTAGATCCAGACATTTTAGTTGAAGCATTTTCATTAGCCCGTGAGGCTAGTACCCGAAGTCTTGGTTTGAGACATTATGATGTTCAATTAATGGCGGGATTAACATTAAACGATGGTAAAATTGCTGAAATGCGTACAGGGGAGGGAAAAACTTTAGCTGCCACTTTACCTGCATATTATAATTCGTTATCACAAAAAGGTGTACATATCGTTACTGTTAATGATTATTTAGCTCGTCGCGACCAAGCATGGATGGGAAATATTTATCGATTTTTAAACTTAAATGTGGGTTTAATTCAAGAAAATATGAATACTCAAGACCGGCAAAAAAATTATGGTTGTGATATAACGTACGTGACAAATAGTGAGATTGGGTTTGATTATTTACGCGATAACATGGCTTATAATGTCAATGACATTGTTTTACGTCCACTTAATTATTGTGTTTTAGATGAAATTGATTCGATCTTAATTGATGAAGCACGAACACCTTTAATTCTTTCAAACTCTGTTCAAACATCGCCAGATAAATATGTGGTTGCTTTTGAAATAACAAAGTACCTCGAGATTAATCGTCATTTTGAAGTCGATGAAAAAAATAAAAATATCATATTAACAGAACAAGGTATTTTACAAATTCAAACCGTTTTAGGAATAACTGATTTATTTAACCCTTTAGATCCTTGGGCTTCTTATGTAATAAATGCACTTAAAGCAAATTTACTCTTTATGAATAATGTTGATTATATTATTCAAAATGAAGAAGTTATTATTGTTGACGAATTTACGGGTCGAAGAATGCCTGGTCGACGTTGGAATGATAAACTTCATCAAGCCGTTGAAGCAAAAGAAGGTGTACCAATTCGCGATGATGGTGAAACGATCGCATCTATTACTTACCAAAGTTTCTTTGCGCTATACCCAAAATTATCTGGTATGACTGGAACTGCAAAAACTGCAGAAGCGGAATTTGAAAAAATTTATAATTTAAAAGTTGATGAAATACCAACAGCAAAAAAAAATTTAAGAAATGATTTAACTGATCTAATTTATAAAGATGAGTTATCGAAATGGAAAGCAGTAGCAAAAAAGTGTAAAGAAATTTTTATAACAGGCCAACCAATTCTTATAGGAACAACGAGTATTGAAAAATCCGAAATTTTATCCCAATTATTAGAAGATTACCAGTTACCACATCAAATATTAAATGCAAAACCAGAGAATGTAAGAAAAGAAGCTGCTATTATTGCCCGAGCAGGTAAATTTAAAAGTATTACGATTGCTACAAATATGGCTGGACGAGGTACAGACATTGTTCTTGGGGGTTGTTTGGATTTTGAAGTACAAAAACAATTCTACGACTTAGTAATGTTTTTTAAAACAATTCCTTCCATTTCTTTAGATATAAATTGGATTAAAAATAATATTCGTTGGATGAATATGCTAGGAATAGAGAATTTTTTACAAAATTTCACAAACATTTCCAATGAAATTACGTCATTACAAAAACAAAAAGCATTTACGAACTTAACAGACATTGAGTTTTTAAAAGTAATTAACAATATAGAAAATAATACAATTTTAACTCAAGATTATCTACGCTTAATTGTTCGTACTTTTAACATAATTACTTATAGTGTGAGGCTTCAACAAGAAAAAGAAAACACTTTAGTAAAACAGTTGGGTGGATTATATGTTATTGGAACTGAGCGAAATGATTCACGTCGAATTGACAATCAGTTGAGAGGTCGGTGTGGACGTCAAGGTGATCCAGGCGTTTCACGATTCTTTTTAAGTTTAGATGATTATTTATTGAGACTTTTTGGTGGTAATCTACAAAAATTTATGGACACACAATTACCAGATGATATACCGTTAGAATCTGGATTAATTAATAAGACATTAAATTCAGCACAACAAAAGTTAGAAGAATATCATTATGATATTCGCAAAAATTTATTCGAATATGATGAAGTATTAACTAAGCAAAGGAAAATCATTTTCAGTGAACGATGCGAAATATTAAATAGTATTTGTTTACGGAATACTTTAATTAGATTCGCAGATCGTTTAATTCAAGAAATTATTGATGAAATTGACATTTTAGAGACAAATAAGTTATCTGTTTGGGTCGAAAATATTTTTGGTTTTAGAAATTCTTATAATTTAAAGCAATTTAAATCTCTACAAGCAAATCAGTTAAAAATTGAATTGGAAAAATATTTATTTACTAAATTCTGGTTACAATACGATCTAAAACAAGCTGAAATTGAAACTGCTGAGCCTGGAATTGTTCGAGATATTGAACGAAATATCATATTACGATATATAGATTCAGTCTGGAAAGAACATTTACAAAAAATGGCCTTGCTTCGTGAAGATGTTAATTGGCGTAGTTATGGCCAACGAAATCCTCTATTTGAATATAAAGATGACGCTTATATATTATTTTTAGATTTAATCAAAACGATTCGACAATTAGTTATTTTTGATTTATTAACAATGAAATTAATTTAAGTTTCCTATTTGAAAATAATTTGTTACTATTCAAGTTACTAGTTATTATTTATCAAATAAACTTATGGCAAAACGTACTCTCTCAAATAAAACTCGTGTTTCTGTTTTAAAAGTCTCAGGGTTTCGTGCCAGAATGGCAACACCACAAGGTCGAAAAACGTTACGAACTCGCCGAAAAAAAGGTAGAAAAATTCTAGCTTTAAAAGGATAATCAAACAAATATTCACTTGAACATTTATTAGCAAGTGAATATTTGATATTTTTTTAGTTAATACTTATATTATATAAATAGATAAACTATTTAATATTATCAACAGTGAAATAAAGAATTTATGAATTTTACGGATGAATTTACACTTTTATTGAAAGCCCGTTATCCTATTATTTATATAAATACAATGGAGGAAGACAGACTTGAATATATTATTAGAAAGACAATTAAAACAAAATTAAAACGGAGTATTTATAGTTGGGATTTCGTAGATGGTTATACAAATAATCCAAATAATGATGGATTTGCAAAACGGAATCCTTTACAGGCATTGGAATTAGCTGAAAAATTAACGTTCGAAACGCCAGCACTGTTTTTATTAAAAGATTTTAATCGATTTTTAACTGATGTTTCCATTTCGAGAAAACTGAAAAATCTTAGCCGTACCTTAAAATTACAACCTAAAACATTAATTATCATATCTTCTGAAGTCCAAATTCCAGCCGAATTAAACGATTTAATAACGACTATTGAATTTGACTTGCCAAACGTTAATGAAATTGAACAAGAATTAACTCGATTAATAAATTCTTTAAATTTACAGATACAAAAACCTTTAATTGAAGAATTAACTAGGGCATGCCAAGGATTATCTTTAGAGCGTATTCGTCGAGTTTTAGCGAAAATTATTGCAACTTATAAAACAATTAATGACAATAGTATCAATATTATACTAAATGAAAAGAAACAAATTATAAGTCAAAGTGAAATTTTAGAATATTGGCCAAGTACTGAAACAATACAAAATATTGGAGGAGTTGACTATTTAAAACGATGGTTACAGAAACGAACAACTGCTTTTGGTATTAAAGCAACAAATTATGGCTTGCCAAATCCACGTGGACTTTTATTAGTTGGTCTCCAAGGTACTGGAAAATCCTTAACAGCAAAAGCAATTGCAAATGAATGGAAATTACCTTTACTCAAATTAGATGTAGGTAAACTCTTTGGTGGCATTGTTGGAGAATCAGAATCGCGACTTAGACAAATGATTCAATTAGCAGAAATTTTATCGCCTTGTATTTTATGGATTGATGAAATGGATAAAGCCTTTACTAATAACGAAAATAAAGGTGATAGTGGTACTAGTAATCGTGTTCTTGGAACATTTATAACTTGGTTGTCAGAGAAAACAAAACCTGTTTTTGTTGTAGGAACAGCAAATAATATTTCAGTATTACCCTTGGAAGTAATTCGAAAAGGTAGATTTGATGAAATTTTTTTTCTAGATTTACCTTTACGCGAAGAACGGGAAGAAATTTTTAAAATACATATTCAGGAATTTAGGTCACAGAGTTGGGAATTATTTGATTATCAAAAATTAGGTCAATTATCTGAATCATTTTCTGGAGCAGAAATTAGACAAAGTATAATTGAGGCAATGTATTATGCATTTCATGAAGAAAGAGAATTTACAACTAAAGATATTTGTTATGCTATAAAAAATATTATACCTCTTTCAGAATTGGATACAAAAGAAATACAATTATTACAAAGTTGGGCTTCCTCTGGTCGTATTAGGCCAGCTTCATCTAAAAATATTTAACTATAATTTATATGAAACGGACTTTTTTTCGATTTTTAGCAGATCTTAGATTTGCTATTTTTATTCTCTTATTGATCGCTTTATTTAGTATTATTGGCACAGTCATTGAACAAGATCAACCTATTGAAATTTACAAACAAAATTACCCTTTATTAAATCCAATTTTTGGATTTTTATCATGGGATCTTATTATTAAGCTTGGACTAGACCATGTATATAAAACATGGTGGTTCATTAGCCTAATTATAATCTTTGGGACAAGTTTATTAACTTGTACAATTTTACAACAATTACCTTCGTTAAAAATAGCCCGCCGATGTCAATTTTTTCGAATTAAAAGACAATTCAAAAAATTAAGAAATTATTATGAACTGAATAATCCAAATGTTAATCAACTATTATTTAAGATACAAGCAAAGCAATATTCTATATTTCAACAAAAAAATATTATATATTGCTATAAAGGTTTAATTGGGAGAATTACACCAATTATTGTACATTTTAGCATGATTATTATTTTAGTTGGATCTATTTATGGTTCTTTAACTGGTTTTAATGCTCAAGAAATTATTCCTAAAACAGAAATTTTTCATATTCAAAACAT
>CEWR01156812.1_pt1 | contig 14358 bp, 15 predicted proteins | sample 356321 | NCBI WGS metagenome assembly CEWR01 (sample SAMEA2621551, study PRJEB7988) | marine metagenome | biome: marine biome (ENVO:00000447); feature: mesopelagic zone (ENVO:00000213); material: "saline water (ENVO:00002010), including plankton (ENVO:xxxxxxxx)" | depth 790 m
CACTATTGTTTCGCCGGGTACCTGCACCTCTTTGATAACTTCTTTGATTATTTCTACAGGCGCCGCTGGTTCAGAAGAACAGGCCGCGATTATGAATACGAGCGCGAGACTCGTAACCAGGAACATCAGACCCTTGGTTTTCCGTTTCGATTTTGGCAAGTTTTGCCTCCATTTTTGACTAACATGTGGGATTTGCGGACACGCACTTAGGGTATTGCGTATGGGTAATTTGTCCGTAGACCATATCGAATATCGCGCCATCGGTCAACTGTCCCATTGGATGCTAAGGCGCCCGAAGAGCGCAGAAGTCCCGATATTGCTGTCACCCAATGCGCTCCCAGCGCGATAATTAACGACTCAGGACCGCCACCAGAAGAGGTGGTCAGCAATCAGTTTTCCAACGGCCGAGTCGAGCGCACAATTATCCTGCAACCACGGCGCATCAGGAGAATCCGATATGCGGAGGACGATATGACCGCCCGTGGGAGAGGGCTGTTCACAACGGACCCCGACGCGCCGTCGGCTCTGCTCTAGGCATTGGCCTGCGCTCTGTTCGGATTGTTCAGATGGCGTCTATTCCGTAGGCGTTTTCGAACCGTCGATAGTCCGGCGTGACTTCAGTGGGCGCTGACGGGGAATAGCTCTTCTGAGGTGACCGGCTCGCGGATGATTTGCTGATTAAGGGTGAACTGTATGAACGTGTCCACAGTCTTACGGGAACTCTCAAGACCAAAGGGCAATGGGTCGCCGCCAACGATTCGCGCCATGTTCTGGATGTTGGCATCTTCGCCGCTCAGTGAAGCCCCGGAGTCAAACTGCTTCATGAGGGGCTTCTTAGCCTGCTCGAACAGGGAATATAGCTCCTCTGCAAGCCAGGGATTAGCTTCCAGTTGTTCGTTCTTAACCACCATCATATGGCTGATGGGATATATTCCGTACTCGTTAAACCATTGAGCGTCGGATTCGGCAGGCTCAGGAAACAACGGCCTAACATCTGGAGAGTCGATAGGGCCGGCTCCGATTGCGGCGTCGATCTCGCCAGACACAAGTTGACCCGCCAGGTCGCTGTTATCGACGTACTGCACATATGAGGGCGCTTCGTACTCGGCCACATGCTCGTCACCCGTAATTATCCAGTTCACCGACTCAAGGTCCAGACCGTAGGCGGTCTGGAGGATTCCTCGCGTCCACACGCCGGGGGTGAACGTGTAACTGCGAACTCCGACCCTGCGCCCCGCAAGGTCTTTTGGAGACTCAATGCCGGAATTCACGTTCACCGCGATGCCACCGTGATAGAAGCTGCGGGTCAGCATGATCGGCAGCCCTGTGAAGGCTTTGCCGTGTTCTCTCGCGCATATGTAAGTCGACAGGGCCATCTCGGCCACGTCAAACTCAAGGCCTCTGACCATTCGTCGAAAGATCATCGGGACGGGAGAAATCTCGACGTGTTCCAGTTCAAACCTCGAAGACTTCAGGGAGCCATCTTTCAAAGGTTTCGTGTGTCCATAGTTTCCAATCGCTGTGCTCAATACCAGGTCTGACACGGGGTTGCATCTCCTCAAACTTCAGTAAAAAAGTGTCCGGTCTAATCTGCAGCGAGTTCGTCCCACGGGCCTGGGAAATCCCCCACAGGTCTTTTTTCGTTCGTGAAGATGTTCTCCTGCGTGTACCAATCAGCCCTGACCCGTTCGTAATAAACCTCGACGCCGTTGCCGTCAGGGTCTTGGAAGTACAGGCCCATCGAAACACCATGATCTCTAGGGGTGATCTTGATATCCCGATCCAGCAGCTTTTGGTAGAACTCCTTCAGATCATCCAAGGTTTCGACCCGCCATGCGAAGTGCCCCAGCCCCACCTGTCCCGGCTGAAGCCCCGGCGCGCCCTCGGCCACCTGGGTCAGTGCGATCTCGTGAGAAAGCTCCACGTTCGCCGACAGGAACGCGGCTCGGCCTGGGATAAAGTCGTAGGTGTGCAGGCCGAGCAGGTCCGTGTACCATTCGTGAGATATTTCGACGTTCCGCACGTTGATATTCAGGTGTCCCAGATATTTCGGTCCACTCATGTTGCCTCTCCTGAAGTTTTTTATATACCTCGGCGAGTGATTGCTAATCCACTTACTACCAGATGATCGCACCCTGTTCACGTTACGTCAGGGGTTTCGTTGATGGTAGCGCTACCCTCAAAACCCGTCAATTTGCAAGAGAAAAGCGCCCAAATTCCGGTGCGGTCAGACGACTACATGACGATTGGGGCAACAATTCAAAGACGATGGTAGAATTGGGCCATTCTGAGACATCCAGACCTCAGCGTTGACGAATCAAGGGGGAGAAATTGACCATCAATGGCCACAATGGGATAAAAGGCCCTCTGGACGGCATTCGCGTGATCGACTGGACGATGTGGCAGTTCGGCCCTGTGTCGACCATGATGTTGGCCGACCTCGGAGCAGAAGTCATCAAGGTCGAATCATTGGACGGCGACCACGGAAGGCAGTTTTCGCGAGTCAGCGGTATCGGCACGGACAAGTTCGGAACCTCCACGTCGTATTACTTCGAAGCGTTGAACCGCCAGAAACAGGGAATCGCCCTGAACCTCAAACACGAGAAGGGCCAGGAGGTGATATACCGGCTGGTCGAACAGTCCGACGTGTTCGTGCAGAACTTCCGCCAGGGAGTCGCTGAACGGCTGGGGCTGGGTTACGACGACCTAAAGAAACACAACTCGAAGATCGTCTATGGCTCCGCCACCGGTTACGGGCCGGAAGGCCCGGACTCCGGCAAACCTGCCTTCGCTCTCACCGGCGAGGCCCGTTCCGGGTCGCTCTGGTGGGCAGGCCCGAACGACGACACACCCTACAACCTCCACGGCGTCGCAGACCAGATAGCCGGCATCACCCTCTCTTACGGAGTGCTGGGCGCGTTGATGTACCGAGAGCGGTTCGGCGTGGGCCAGAAGGTGGACGCCTCCCACCTCGGCAGCATGATGTGGCTGGCGGGGATGCGCGATGGCATCGCCCTGCTGGCAGGCCAGGAACCCCAGCGTCAACACCGCTCACAATCCAACTCCGTCCTTTGGAACTCCTACGAGTGCAAGGACGGCAAGTGGATAGCCTTTTCCATGAGCCAAGGCGACCGTTATTGGCCCCCTTTCTGCAAAGGTTTGGACCGACTGGACCTGATCGAAGACCCGCGATACGACTCAATTGAGACTCGGCGGGACAACAAGGTCGAGCTGATAAAAATCCTCGATGACATATTCATGACACGAACCCGCGAGGAGTGGGGCAAGGCTATGGACGCCGCCGGTGACACCATCTGGGAGAACATCCAATCCACCCTTGACCTGCCCGACGACCCCCAGGTCATCGCCAACAACTACCTGGTGGACTTCGACCACCCGACCCTTGGCCCGACCAAGTGGCACCAGTTGCCCCTGACGTACAGCGAGACGCCTCTTTCCACCCGAAAGATGGCGCCGACCCTGGGCGAGAACACGGAGACCATTCTAACTGAAATGCTGGACTATACCTGGGACGACATCGCAGAGCTGCAGGACGAGGGCGTGATTTTGTAGAGGTCACAGGTCACAGGTATCAGGTTTTCAGGTGTCAGGGCAAAAATTCCGAACACAAAACAAAGGAGAAATAATGGCAGGACCAACGATCAAAGTAGGCAACGTAGAGATGATCGCCCTAACCGACACGGCCTCGACGCGGGATCCGGTGGCGACGTTCCCAAGCTCCACCCTGGACGAGTGGCGTCACGTTCCCGGCGTGCTCAACGACGAGGACCAGATAAGCTCCCGCGTCGGCACAACGGGGATACGTTCCGGCGGCAAGCTGATTATCGTTGACACGGGACTCCAATTGCCTGGCGCCCAGCTTTTGGACGACATGAAGGCCAAGGGCGTTGACCGCGAGGCCGTTGATATAGTGTTCCTAACTCACCTCCACGGCGATCACGTAGGCTGGAACATGAGTGACGGAAAGCCCACGTTCCCCAACGCTCGGTACATCATCCCCAGGCATGAATACGAACACTGGACCGACGAAGATTTCAAGAAGAACTGGCCCCACATCGACGTTCAGGTGACACCGCTGGCCAACTTGGATATTTTGGATTTGGTAGACGACGGTTACAACATCACAGACGAAGTCAGCACGATGGAGACTCCTGGTCACACCGCAGGCCACACCTCGCTTGTCATCTCCTCTGGCGGAGAAAAGGGTTTCGTGTTGGGCGATGTGTGCAACAATCCGGTTCAGGCCCACTTCACCGACTGGTGTCCTGTGTTCGATATGGACCCGGCCAAAGCACGTCAGACCCGCCACGCCGTTGTGGACAGGCTGGAGGCCGAGGGCACACTGGTGTCAGCCGGCCACTTCCCAGACCCCGGTTTCGGTCACTTCGTGCGGGCACAGGGCAAGAGGTTGTGGCGGGGGGTGTAGACACAAAAGAATCTTGGTCGTTAACCACGCAACGGTGGAGCGCACTGATAGATGCTTCACGCCGTTCAGCATGACGAATAAGCCGGAGTACGGTAGCTCCCCACTCGGTATCGCGGTCTAACCTTTGACTGCCTCGTATCTCTCCAGGAACGTCACCACTGGCGTGCGGGCTATGGCGTCGCCGATCAGCTCAATTGGCAGATCGTCCAGCGTCTTGTGCCGAACGCATGACTTGCCCATATCGAGCTTCTTGCCTGTCTTTTCCTACTCATCGAGGAACCAGGTTCAGGTGTCCTTGTCTCTTTAGACGTTCATGAGGTACGGCGACATGTAGTTCTTCTGAGACGCCAGCGCGGCATACTGAAGCGGCTTTTTGTTGTATGTCTTGGGAAATGGTCTCCAGCGGAATCTCGTAGGAGATCATTCCGTAATTCATGGCTTTCTGATAGCCGTCAGGCAGGCGTTCCAGGAGGTATTGCGTACCAGCGTCATAGCGTCCCGGCGCACGGGGCCCAACTCAGCGAGGTACTCATCAACGGTCTCGGTGTTGCGTCGCGCCATATTGAGCCTCCTTTTGCGGTGAGGGAGGAGAATAATCTACCGCTCCAACCGCTTAGTGTTCAAGCAGGTTGAAGCGGCATATTCGAGAAATTCTAGCCTCGCCCGATGTAAGGCATCTGTGTCGCCATAATCGTCATGAACTGCACGTTGGCGTCAAGAGTGAGGTTGGACATGAAGAGGACGGCGTTTGCGACGTTCTGGACATCCATCGTCGGCTCTGGAATGGTGTGACCGCTGGCCTGGAGCAGGCCGGTTTCCATTCGAGCCGTCATCGGAGTTGCGGCGTTTCCGACGTCTATCTGGCTGCAGGCGATGTTGTACTTTCGACCGTCTAGGGCTATGGCCCTGGTCAACCCGGTGACACCGTGTTTCGTGGAGGTGTAAGGCGCAGAACCAGGCCGGGGAACATAGGCCGATAGTGAGCCGTTGTTAATGATGCGCCCGCCCATCGGGGCTTGGTTTTTCATAATCTTGATGGCTTCCTGAGCGCACAGAAAGGTTCCGGTAAAGTTGGCGTTCACCACAGTCATCCACTGGTCGTAGGTCAAATCCTCGAACGCCACGCCCCTCGGCGCGCCTGTGCCAGCGTTGCTGAACACCACGTCGAGACGGCCAAATCTCTCCTGTGACTTGGCGAACATGTTCTTTACTGAGTCCGGGTCACCGACATCGCACTGGACGCCCAGAATCCTAGACCCTGCCTCGCCCGCATCCGCTATCGTTTCTTCAAGGGGCTCGGCTCGACGGCCGGAGATTGTGACGGAATATCCGTCCGCCGCCAAAGTGAGCGCTGATGCCTTTCCGATTCCGGTCCCGCCCCCGGTGATGATGGCAACCTTTCCTTCTGAACTCATAGGTAAACTTCTCCTAACACGGTTGATTTGAGGCCTATTCTAAGGCAATCTTCGGATAGTACCAAGTGTTGCGTTCTTAATCGGTGAAACCGCTCTCCCGTGCGTTGGTCGTTTCAGGTATGATGTGTGCGCTCACGGCGCGATACTAGTCGAATGCCGCGGTTGCCTGCCATGCTCTATTTAGAGGTTCCACAATATGCCCCTGCTTTTGACCGACACGGATATTGACCAACTCATGACTATGACAGAGTGCGTCGAGGTCATCGAAGACTCGTTCAGGCAGGTGGGCAATGGGCAGACTTGGAACAGGCCACGTTCTCGTATTCGCATGCCGCGAGGGTTCCATCACCTCATGGCCGCGTCCGTGTTGGGCAGCGAAGTCTTCGGACTCAAGACCTATACCAGCTTCCGGTCGGGCGTGCGTTTCATTGTGATGCTGTACGACAGCAATAACGGCGACCTGCTGGCGATGGTTCAGGGCGAGAGGCTAACCCAGCTTCGCACTGGCGCCGTGACCTCTGTGGCGACGCGATATATGGCGCGGGAGAACTCGGTGACCGTAGGCATTATCGGCACAGGCAATCAGGGCAGGACTCAGCTTGCCGGCGTGTGCGAGGCTCGGAACATCAAGCGCGTCAAGGCATTCGACCGCGTGGAGGATTCAGTCAGGCTGTTTTGCGAGGAAATGTCAGCCGAGTTGGACGTTGAGATCACGCCTGTCGAGTCCGCAGAGGAGGCGGTCAAAGACTCAGATATCGTTATCACCATGACCACCTCACGGACTCCTGTCTTGTTGGGTGATTGGCTGGAGGACGGCCAGCACATCAACGCCGCCGGAAGTAACCACTGGATTCGTCAGGAGGTCGACGACAACGTGGTCCGTCGTGCCAACAGCATTATCGTCGACAGCATAGAGGACGCCCAAGTGGAGGCCGGAGACCTTCTCTACCCCATAGAGCGCGGGCGCATCCAGTGGAGCCAGATCAAGGAGCTTGCGGACGTCGTTGTGGGTCACATCACAACCCGCACGTCGCCGGAAGACATCACACTTTTCGAATCTCAGGGCATCGCGGTCAGTGACATTGCCGCTGCCGCATACGTCTACGGCAAGGCGAAGGAACAAGGACTGGGGACAGAATTGCCGATGGATAGTTAGGTGGACAGGTTCCAGGTCTTCAGGTGTCAGGGTGGTTTAGGTAAGTTCGTTGAATGGTCGTACTAAGTTAGCGTTCATCAAGCAGGCAGGGCGCACGCGGCTTGATGACTTGTACCAGCAGGGGTCGCTCCGTGTCATGTTCCCACGGGTGTCGGACTATGACATGATAGAAGCTGTGATTGCCACGACTTCTGGCGGGCTGGTGGGCGGGGATCAATTGGAGGTGGATGTGTCCGTTGGGCGCTGCGCTCAGGCAATGGTCACGACTCAGGCCGCCGAGAAGGTGTATCGGTCCGTAGGCCCCGACACCTGTGTGGCTGTCAACCTCCGGCTCGAACGCGGCGGTTGGCTGGAATGGATGCCCCAGGAAACGATAATATTTGATGGAGCCCGCTTGCGCCGTCGGATTACGTTAAACGTTGAAAACGGAGCGAGGGCGCTGGCTGGTGAGATTGTCGCTTTCGGACGCTCAGGCCGAGGAGAGCGTTTGACCAACGGATTATTGCATGACGAGTGGCGAGTCATGACTGATGGCAGGCTGGTCTGGGCGGACAATCTGCACCTGGACGGCGATATTGCCTCTAAGATGAACGCTTCCGCAGGATTTCAGGGATGCAATGGGATGGCTACCTTTGTGTACGCCGCTTCCGACGCGCCCCGCTGGTTGGAGTGTTCGAGGCAGATGATTCATGACGGCGCGATGTTCACAGGCGTGACGTGCATTGACGACGTGCTGGTTGCGCGATGGCTTGGAAACGATGTCGCGGTTGTGCGAAGCCAGTACAAAAAATTCAGAGAGGGATTCCGGAGCATGGTTGGCAGATTTCCCGCCACGTCGCCTCGTATCTGGAACTCTTGAACCGAAAGGCGTAAGGTCTTGAATCTCACGGAGAGAGAAAAAGACAAGCTGTTAATTTCCGTAGCCGCGATGGTTGCCCGTCGCAGGCTAGAACGGGGCTTAAAGCTGAATTTCCCAGAGTCGGTCGCGCTCATTTCCGATTTTGTGGTGGAGGGCGCCAGAGACGGCCGCAGTGTCGCAGACCTCATGCAGACCGGAGCAAGCGTCCTGATCGCCGATCAGGTCATGGACGGCGTGGCCGAGATGATTCACGATGTCCAGGTCGAAGCGACCTTTCCTGACGGAACCAAATTGGTCACGATTCACGAGCCGATCAGGCTGGCCGAAAGTGACCTGATCCCGGGCGAGATAATCACCAGCAACGATGATATTGTCCTGAACGAAGGACGCGAGAGCGTCGTCATCGGAGTCACCAACACCGGAGACCGCCCAATACAGGTCGGGTCACACTACCATTTCTTCGAGACCAACGACGCGCTGGCGTTCGACCGAGATGTCACCCGAGGATTTCGGCTAGACATTCCCGCAGGAACCGCCGTTCGGTTCGAGCCGGGCCAGTCCCGCGAAGTCGCGCTTGTCTCGTATTCAGGAAATCGGATTGTTCATGGATTCAATGGTCGGGTCAATGGGCCTCTGGAGCAATAGAATATGCCAAGAAACATTGATCGCAAGGCCTACGCCGATATGTATGGCCCCACTGTGGGAGATAAAGTTAGGCTGGCCGACACAGACCTGATTATCGAGGTCGAAGTAGACAGAACGACCTACGGCGAAGAGGTCAAATTCGGAGGCGGCAAGGTCATCCGCGACGGCATGGGCCAGTCTCAGGCCACCAGAGCCGAAGGCGGTGTCGACACCGTCATCACTAATGCGCTGATTCTTGACTATTGGGGCGTCGTGAAGGCCGACATTGGACTCAAGGACGGCATAATTGCTGCCATAGGCAAGGCGGGGAATCACGACGTTCAGCCCAACGTGGACATCATAATCGGCCCAGGCACAGAGATCATCGCCGGAGAAGGCAAGATCATCACCGCTGGCGGCATAGACTCTCACGTCCACTTCATAGCTCCTCAGCAAATTGAGGTCGCGTTGAACACTGGCATCACCACCATGCTGGGTGGCGGAATTGGCCCTGCCGTAGGCACTAACGCCACCACGGCGACCCCTGGCCCGTGGCACATAGCGCGCATGCTCCAAGCCGCCGAGGGTTTTCCAATGAACCTAGGCTTCTTCGGGAAAGGCAATTCTTCTTCGCCAGGGCCACTGGAGGAACAGGTATTAGCGGGCGCGTGCGGTCTCAAGCTTCACGAGGACTGGGGCACGACGCCTGCCGCAATCGACAACTGTCTGACTGTGGCTGATCGCATGGACGTTCAAGTAGCGCTCCACACCGACACCCTTAACGAGTCGGGCTTCGTCGAGACCTCCATCGCGGCGTTCAAGAACCGCACCGTGCACACATACCACACCGAGGGCGCCGGAGGTGGGCACGCTCCGGACATCATCAAGGTTTGCGGACTGACCAACGTTCTCCCGTCGTCTACCAATCCGACTTGTCCGTTCACTATCAACACTATCGATGAACACCTGGACATGCTGATGGTCTGTCACCACCTCGACCCGCGCATCTCGGAAGACATCGCCTTCGCGGAGAGCCGCATCCGGCGCGAGACCATTGCCGCCGAGGATATTCTGCACGACATTGGCGCCTTCAGCATGATGGCGTCGGACAGTCAGGCGATGGGCAGGGTGGGCGAGGTCATAATCCGAACGTGGCAGACCGCCGACAAGATGAAAAAGCAGCGCGGGCGACTGTCCGAGGAATTCGGCGAGAACGATAACCTGAGGGCCAAACGCTACATATCCAAGTACACTATCAATCCGGCCATCGCCCACGGCATCTCTCAGCACGTCGGGTCGGTGGAGGTTGGCAAGCTGGCTGACCTGTGCGTCTGGACGCCTGCCTTCTTCGGCGTGAAGCCGGACATGGTGATAAAGTGCGGGACCATCACCACGGCCATGATGGGCGACCCGAACGCGTCCATCCCAACGCCTCAGCCTGTCCATTACAGGCCGATGTTCGGCAGCTTCGGGCGCTCGCTGACAGAAAGTTCTGTCAGCTTCGTGTCTCAGGCGGCGTTGGATGACTCTATCGGAGAGAAATTAGCGTTGCAAAAGCGCGTTCTCAGCGTCTCAGGAACCCGCAATCTGGGCAAGAACTCGATGGTCCACAACGACCTTCTGCCAGAGATAGAGGTTGACCCCGAAACTTACGAGGTGCGAGCGGACGGCGTGTTGCTGACCTGCGAGCCTGCCGAGGTCCTGCCGATGGCCCAGCGATATTTTTTGTACTGAGGCTATGACAGACACCTTCAACCTGTATCGGCTTATGACCTGGGCGTCGCCGTCCTTTCCCATCGGGGCCTTCAGCTACTCTCACGGCATCGAGTATGCGGTGCAGGCGGGGCTGGTTTCGGATGGGGAATCGCTGGAACACTGGATTCGGAGCGTCATCATCGATGGCGATGGACGCAGCGACGCGATTCTGTTCCGTCTCGCCTACGAAGCCACGAAAACAGAGAATCGCGCCGACCTGCAAGAGATCATCGAATTGGCGTCTGCGATGCGCGCAACGTCTGAGTTTGCGGTCGAAAGCCGACAGCAGGGCGGAGCGTTCTTCAAGATTGCAATCTCAGCATGGTCGAATCCAGATTTCGAGATTGTGGAAAACCTGATTAACGGCAATGAGTCGAGTCTGGCATATCCAATCTCGTTTGCTGTTGCTTGTGCCGTTCATAGCGTGCCGCTGGAATCGTCTCTATACGCATACCTGCATGGCTACGCGTCCAATCTAGTATCCGCTGGAGTTCGTCTGATTCCTCTCGGACAGACCGATGGTCAGTCCGTGATCGCAAACCTGGAAGCTGATGTGGCCTCAGCAGTAGACACAGCAATGGGAACCATCCTGGACGATCTCGGCTCGGCGACGCCCATCATCGACTGGACATCCACTCAACACGAAACTCAGTACACGAGGTTGTTTCGATCATGAGTACAAAAACGAAATCACGTCCCGTCCGAATAGGCGTCGGAGGCCCGGTGGGTTCAGGCAAGACCGCACTGATAGACAGGATTTGCAAATTCCTGCGTCAGGACTACCAGTTGGCTGTCATAACCAACGATATCTACACAAGAGAGGACGCCGAGTTCCTGATTAACAGCGGCGCATTGCCTCCTGACCGCATCGAGGGCGTCGAGACCGGAGGATGCCCTCACACTGCTGTGCGTGAAGACGCTTCCATCAACATAGAAGCTATCGACAGGATGACCGCTCGATTTCCTGATCTGGACATTGTGTTCGTTGAGTCAGGAGGCGATAATCTGGCCGCGACCTTCAGTCCCGAACTGGCCGACGTGACTATATACGTCATAGACGTGGCTGCTGGAGACAAGATTCCCCGCAAAGGGGGCCCCGCCATCACCCGGTCGGACCTCCTACTGATAAACAAGACTGACCTAGCCCCGATGGTGGGAGCCGACCTGGGCGTAATGGGCCGTGACGCCCGAAAGATGCGCGGCTCGAAGCCGACAGTGTTCACCAACCTGAAAACAGGCGATGGCGTCGAGGACGTCGCTGGTTTTATTGTCCGAGCTCAGAGTTCCATGACTCCTGATAACCTGAAATCCTGAAACCTGATTACTCGTCCAAGGTCAGCGTCGCCTCTGCAATGCCCATCAGTTTGTCCATCTGGTTGACGCCCCGCAATTCGCACTCGACGATTTTTCTGTCGCCCTCAACGCGCTTGCCGGTGATCTTCCCTGTGAACGTCACGGTGTCGCCGGGACGGAAGGCGTCGATGGCCTTGAACAGGATGCTCCCGCCGTCATAGAAGCTATGGGCAGGAAACCACTGTTCCAACGTTTGAGCCACGTATGACATTGTGGTCACTCCGGCGTTGACCGTCGTGCCGAACAGCCCTTCTTTGGCGAACTCCGGGTCGTTGTGGATGTTGCGAGGGATGTCCTCGACAACGTCGATTGCGACTCTCGCGCCGTCGATGGTCTCCTGAGACTCGCTGATCTCGAAAAGAGGCAGTTGGTCGTCAATCTTGATAGAATCGAATGTTATCTTCTGGGCGCTGATTGCCATTGGATTTTCCTTCCGGTGAAAATAGGCGTCAGGTTTCAGGATTCTCGGGTGTTCTGGCCTTTGGCGTATTCAAAGACGCATGTGTAGTCGTACTCGGCTACCTTCTCGTCGTTCTGGTTGGTTGCCTCGACCCGGAATGTCACGAACTTGTTGCCCCTTCGCTCCTCCTTGCTCAAGATGTGGCCGAAGCTGGTGATGAAGTCGCCTGACTGGATGGGGGAGTGCCAGCGAACTTCGCACTTGGAGAAGGGAGTCTGGCGGGCGTTTTCGCTGGCCTTCTCCAGAGCGGTGAATCCGTTGTTTGCGGCGATGTCGGGGCGACGCAGGGGCGCAACTCGAAAAATCATCGTCGGCATAGCTAATTTGACCAAGCGCTCCAGTTCGCCGGACTCGGCAGGGTAGTAATCGGGGTTGGGATTTCGCACGGCCTTCGCGTAGGTGGCGATAAGCTCTTCTGTGACTTCTATGGTCAATTTCGGACCTGTTTGTCCCACTTCAACGACATCGTATTCCCACCGGATTTCTGCATTTTCGACCATGACGTTCACCTCGCGGCGTGTGATAGACTTAGGCCGCATTTTACTGAGAATTACTTCAGATAGTCCAGCAGGACTCTAATTTAATGGATCGAATAGGGTTACGAATTGGAGACGACCGGAGCGCTCAAACAACTGAAGGTTTTGGAGACAGCCGAAGGCATCTCCGGCCCCTACTGCGGCAAGCTGATGGCGGGTCTGGGCGCGGACGTCATTAAAATCGAGCCTCCTCACGGAGACTCAGCCCGACAGACAGGCCCGTTTCCCAACGACATTCCCGATCCCGAAGCCAGCGGCCTGTTCCTATATCTCAACACAGGTAAACGCAGCGTCACGTTGGACCTTGAACACGAGAGCGACACCGTTCTGAAAATGGTTCAGGACGTGGACGTCGTTATCGAGAACCATCCGCCGGGAAAGCTGGCGTCGTTGGGGTTGGGATACGACGACATGGCCCGCGTCAACCCAAGCGTTCTGGTCGTGTCCATAACCCCTTTCGGTCAGTATGGCCCGTATCGAGATTTCGAGAGTTCGGACATCGTGGTCCACGCTCTGAGTGGCGAGCTTTACCTGGCAGGGCGACCTGAGCGGGAACCGCTGAAGAAGGGCGGAAACCTGTCCGAGTATCACGGCGGTCTCAACGGGCATCTGAGTGTCATGGCCGCGCTATATGCTCGGCAAACGACAGGCCGAGGACAGCATATTGATGTTTCCCTGTTGGAGGGCGCGACCGCAGTCATCGGCATGGCCGTCAAACGGTGGGTGTACATGGGTCAGGTGGACGCTCGCAGGGGGGCGGAGGGTCACCCGTGGCCCAATGGTATATGGCCGGCGAAGGACGGATACATCCTGGCGTACAGCAGGCCCGCGGTGGACTGGTGGTCGATGTTCGTGAATATGATGGACGAAGTCGGCGTTTCGGGATTCGACGATCCGAAATTCAAAACCGCCGAAGGCCGAGCCGAGAATGTCGAGATTTTGGACGGCCTTTTCCAGTCATGGCTCTCTGGATGCACGAAAGAAGAGGTCTATCATCATGCACAGAAACACGGGCTGCCCTTCGGCTACGTCGCCACAGCGCCAGATATGCTCGCCTCTCCTCAGATGAAGGCGAGAGATTTTTTCGTGTCCATCGACCATCCCAATACGGGCGAATTGCCTTATCCAGGCGCTCCGTATTCTATGAGCCAAACACCCTTCGAATTCATTCGCGCTCCGTTGCTTGGCGAGCACAACGACGAAGCGCTGGGCGCATACAGAACCGAGGCAATTTGAATTGGAAGCGCTGCCACTGGACGGGATTCGGGTTCTAGATTTCTCCCATGTGTGGGCGGGGCCTTTCTGCGCCCGGCTGCTGGGAGACTTCGGGGCAGAGGTCATCAAGGTCGAGTCAGTCAGCCGTTACGACCCTGAGCGCGGCCCCGCGAAATTCATCCCCGGCGCCCGGATGCGCCTCTACCCCGATGGCGAGCCTGGGGAGCGCCCGTACAATCGGGCGGGACGGTTCAACTCGTACAACCGCTCCAAGATCGGGCTGACTCTCGACCTGCGCTCCGAGGACGGGAAAGACCTGATGCGAAATCTGGTCGAGATATCCGATGTGGTGGTGGAGAATTTCAGCGTCGGCGTTATGAAGCGCTTGGGGTTGGACTATGAGAAGTGCCGAACGCTGAGGCCTGACATCATCTTCATCGCCTTGCCCGGATTCGGCAGCGACGGCCCGGAGGCCGGATACGCCGCCTACGGCCTCACTCAGGAGGCCATGTCAGGGCTGTCGGGAATCACCGGATAT
>CEWR01117974.1_pt1 | contig 14351 bp, 5 predicted proteins | sample 356321 | NCBI WGS metagenome assembly CEWR01 (sample SAMEA2621551, study PRJEB7988) | marine metagenome | biome: marine biome (ENVO:00000447); feature: mesopelagic zone (ENVO:00000213); material: "saline water (ENVO:00002010), including plankton (ENVO:xxxxxxxx)" | depth 790 m
ACCCAACAATTCGAAGCCTTTTAATTCTTTAACTGGTCTGGTTATACTAGCGTATTTATCTCTAATATAAAGTTGAACAACTTCTTTACCTTTTCGCTTTCCAGTATTTGTGATATCTATACTAACAATTACTTTTTGATCTAAATTAAAAGTATTTGCAATTTTTATTTCGCTATAGCTAAATGTTGTATAGCTTAATCCATAACCAAATGCGTATAATGGTGTGTTTTTTTCATCATTATAATGAGACCAAAAAACGCTTTCTGGTCCAGGTGAATTTGGTCTTCCTGTATTTTTATAATTATAGTACAAGGGTACTTGTCCTATATTCCTTGGAAATGTCATCGGTAATTTACCGCTGGGATTATAATCTCCATAAAGTACTTCTGCGATTGCATTACCACTTTGAGTACCTAATTGCCATGTTTCTAAGATAGCAGGTATATTTTCATCAGCCCAATTAATTGCTAAAGGTCTTCCATTATTAAGTACTAAAACTATATTCGTATTTACTTTAAATATTTCTTCAAGCAATTCTTGTTGAACTCCTGGTAATCCTAAAGATACTCTACTTCTACCTTCGCCACTTTGAAAACCGTGTTCTCCTAAAACCATAATCACAACATCGGCTTCTTTTGCAATTTTTATAGCATCATAAAAACCACTTTTATCAGTAGTATTAATTTTTAATTCTGAAACAAATTCCGTCTTACCAATAGTTAAATCTGCACCTTTTGAGTATTTAATTGAATTTTTATCATATTTATTCATGCCCTCTAAAACAGAAATTGCTGTATCGTCATTAGCCGCAATTCTCCAACTACCAAGTGGGCTCGTTTTATCTGAGGCTAATGCTCCAATAATAGCTATGTTTTGTCCTTCTTTTTTTAGAGGTAGTAAATTTCCTTGATTTTTAAGAAGTACTATTGATTTTTTAGCAATATCTAAAGCGGCGTTATTTATTTCTTTACTTCCAGTAATTTCTTTCTCTCTTTTGAGGTCACAATATTTATAAGGGTTTTCAAAAAGACCTAATTCATACTTTACTTTTAGAATTCTCTTAACCGCGTCATCAATAAGCTTTAAATCTACTTTTCCTTTATTTACGAGATTTTTCAAATGACCCACATAGAGGTATGATTCCATGTCCATATCTGATCCCGCATTCAAAGCTATTTCGGCAGCATGAGCTCCGTCTTTGGCGTGTCCATGTGCTATCATTTCACTTATTGAACCCCAATCTGAAACTACAAAACCATTATAATCCCATTGTTCTTTTAATATATCTCTTTGTAGGTATGCATTTCCTGTAGCTGGAATTCCATTTAATTCATTAAATGAATTCATAAATGTTTTAACTCCTGCATTCTTGGCTGCTATAAAAGGTGGAAACACCATATTATATAGCGTTGATGTTCCTATATCAACCGTATTATAATCTCTGCCTCCCTCGGCAAAACCATAAGCTGCAAAATGTTTTGCACAAGCTGCTATAGTAAAGTTTGAGGAAAGATCTTCTCCTTGAAACCCTTTTACTCTTGCTGTAGCTATTTTACTTCCTAGAAAAGGATCTTCACCTGCACCTTCCATTACTCGACCCCAACGCGCATCTCTAGAAATATCAACCATGGGTGCAAAAGTCCAGTTAATACCTGCTGCCGAAGCTTCAAGTGCAGCCATAGCTGCAGATTTTTGAATGGCTTCTAAATCCCAACTAGCTGCTTCGGCCAATGGAATCGGGCTTATTGTTTTATAACCATGAATTACATCAAAACCAATGATTAATGGAATGCCCAATCTTGATTCTTCTACAGCAATTTTTTGAACTGCCAAAACATCTTTTACTCCACGAACATTAAGCATTGAACCAACTATGCCCTTTTTTAAATCGTTATATTTTTTTCTAGCATCTCCTCCTTTAGGTGCAGGTCCTGTAAAATCCCAAAAACCGTTATATTGATTCATCTGACCAATTTTTTCTTCTAAAGTCATTTTAGAAAGAAGAATCTCAACTTTTTGGTCAATTGATGTAGTTTCTTTAGTTTTATTTTCGTTTGAAAATAAATTATCACACGACCAAACGACCAGAAGTATTCCTAGAAATAATGATGCTATTTTAATTTTTTTTAGAATTTTCATTATTGGTAAAGTCTTATATAATCAATCTCCAGAGTTGATTGTTCAAACAACGAATCAATAGATCCTCCAAAACTTCCACCCATTGCCACATTTAGTATTAAGAAAAATTCTTGGTTAAAAGGTACATTCGAGTTATTTGAAAAAGTATGATATTGTTGACCGTCTACTAAAAAGTTAATAGTAGATTCTGTCCACTGAACTTCATATAAATGAAATTCTGAAGATACATTTGGCACAGAAATTGAATCTGTATTAGAATTACCTCCAGAGTTACCTGGGTAGTGCAACGATCCATAAATTCTATCTTGGTTATTTCCTTTATGTTCAAGGATATCAATTTCTCCGCAATTAGGCCAAATTACTTCTTCTAGGTTAGATCCTAACATCCAGATTGCTGGCCAAGTACCACCTCCTTGCGGAAGTTTTGCTCTGGCTTCTATTCTACCGTACTTAAATGCAAATTTATCTTTACTTTGAATTCTAGAGGATGTATAGTCACTTCCTTCATAAGATTCTGCAATTGCAGTGATTTTTAATAAGCCATTTTCTATGATTATATTTTCAGGTCGATTGGTGTAAAATTGAGATTCATTATTTCCCCAACCATTACCTCCAAGATCGTAATTCCAAATACCAGAACAAGGAGCGCCATCTGTTTCAAACTCTTCTGCCCATACCAATACATCATTATTACCTGATCCTACTTCGCCAGTATTTCCATTACAATCATCATCTCCTCCATCTGAATTTTCTGTAGTAAACTTTTGATACCAAGCTAATGTTGCTCCTGAAGGCTCAGTTTGAATAATCCGAACGTGTATTTCATTTTCTGTTATGGATAAAATTTCATATTCATTATTACCTATAAAATAACTCATAAAATTATCTTGTATTGTAAAAGAAGTTTGTGAAGATAACTCTTCAGAAATATCAGAGGATGATGGAGAAAAAACCACATTGTTAGTTCCAGATGTATCATATTCATAACAAGTATCTTCTCCTGGATTTGGTAATCCTAATTCGTCTTCAACTTCTAATCTATGAAAATAAGTATTTCCTTGATTAAATAATTCAAAAGTTATATTTTCATTTCCATCTTGTGTAAATATTAGTTCATCTTCATAAACACATCCTACGTCTTCTTTCTCAAAAGGCGAAGCTGCATAATAGCTTGGATCGACTGTATCTATGGGTCCAACGCCAAGGTGTGCACTTACAGCAGCATGCCAATACCACGTTTTAGAATTAGACGCACCTCCTGTTAAAATATTTTTAATTTCAATAGGGTTAAAATCGCTAAACACGTCAATACTTATTGTTTCAGACGAACTAATACCTCCTCTTCCTGAGGCTATCACTGTAACTGTATAATTATTTAAACCATTTTGGGTAAACCTATGTGAATTAGAACCTGATGGAGAAACTACATTTTGGGTGCCATCACCAAAATTGTATTGAAAAGTTATTGCATTTTCTGCAGATGCAATAAAGTTTACCAAACCAGAACCATCACCATTAAGATTATTAGAATCTTGTCCTACAATCTCAAACCCAAGTGTAATATTAGATGGCCCTATAATATCACCAAATTCTTGATCCTCTTCTTGGCAAGAAATAAATCCAATAAACAGTAGGATAGAAACGCCATATTTTAATTTATATTTTAGGTTTTTCATAGCTTTTAATTTTTCAATTGGAATTCATCATAATAATATATGGAATCATCGCCAGGGTTACCAAAATCAAAGAATATTACGATTCTAGTATAATTGGCTATCGGAGCACCACTAAAATCATAAACTAACTCTTCCCATTGATTTGAAACTGTACTTTGTAAGTCTACTTCATAAACTATTGAAGCGTCTATATTTTCCAATTTTAATTTAATAGTAGCTCCAATAAAAGGAGCATAGGTCATTACGCTTAAATTGTTGTAATTATTTAAATCTAATGGATAAGAAATTTCAAAAAATGAACCTGCCCAAACTTCTGACCCTGTTGTTTTTAATTGGCTAACTACAGTTGAAGTAGTATTTACCCCTGATGTATCAGGGTTTGAAACAATTTGTGGAGCTTCAATATTTCCAAATTCTATAAAAACTGGGGAAAGACCCTCAAAATCTTCAATAATTAGCGCAGGCGAAGTCGATACTAAAGCGCCTTCTCCTACTTCCATTTCATCGAAATAATATAACGATCCGTCACCAATAGCTCCAAAATCAAAAAAGATAACAACTCTATTATATTGAGCTTCTGGTGCATCTATAAAATCAAAAGTTAATTCTTCCCATGAATTAGCAACTGAAGTCAACATATCTACTTCGTGGGTAATTGAAGCGTCTGCATTCTCTAATTTTAATTTAACAACTTTTCCAGCGAATGGAGAATATGTTTTTAATCTCATCTTTTTAACGCCAGCAAAATCAATAACTTGATTATTTAATTCAAAAAAGATACCTCCCCATTCTTCAGATCCAGAAGCATTATCGAGTTTGGCAGTGTTATTTGTGCTGTTAATCCCTCCTAAATCAGGATTTGCCACTACTTGAGTTAATCCTATATTACCGAACTCTGTAAATGTTGGTGGGCTGCCTTCAAAATCTTGAAATAATTCAAATGTTTCTGAATTTGATTGAGCTAAATCTATATCGTCAAAATAATAGCTATTATTATTTCCTTCATTACCAAAATCGAAAAATAAAACTACATTATGATACTCTTGGCTTAGATTTGCATTACTAAAATCAAAAGTTAGTGTTTCCCATGAATTTGCAACATTGTTGACTACATCCACCTCGTAAAAAATATCTGGATTAGAAGCGTTTTCGACTTTCAGTTTAACAATAACTCCACTCACTGGCGACCATACATTTACACTTAAATTAACTAGAGAAGTAAAATCGATTGGATTCTCTAATTGTAAAAATGTTCCTCCCCAAACTTCAGCATCTAATGGTTTTGTTAATTGTCCAACTTTTAAACTTTCGTTATTACCAGAAGTATCTGGATTGTCAATTACAGAAGATATTACATTTCCAAAATCAATAAATGAATAATTTAAAGTAGCATCTTCAAAATCGATTGGCAATAAAAGGGGATTTGATATAGCAATTACTTGAGTTGCTTCTAAAGCACCATCCACTCCACTCATTGCTATAACTGTAAGTTCATATTCACCAACTTCATTATAAATATGAGATATAGTTTCATCTAACATTAAAGAGGTTGGCTGTTCGTTAATGACATCCCCAAAAAATACTTCAAACATGGTTGCATAATCTGCGGTTGCTGAAACATTTATTTGAAAATTATTATCAGGATCGTTTTCAATAGTAATAATTAAATTTTCTGGAGGCAAAAAAGAAACAATTAAAGGTTGAGTTACTTCGGTAGATTGATCATTTAAACCAATCCCTATAATTTTCACTTGATAACTTCCTTCTGAATATATTCTTTCAATACTTTCTCCAACAGGGAGTGTCACATTATCACTCGTTCCATCATTAAAGTAAATCTCAAACTGAGAGACTCCTTGTCCGTTGGGAGTTATAGTTACTAATCCTGTATTATCTTGTGAGATGAGAAAATCAGCTGATATATTAGAGGGTGCCTCTATAGAACCCACTACATCAAAAATATCATTATCACTTACACATCCTGATAGTAGTGTTGCTAAAATTAAAACATTAATAAATTTTAGAATTTTCATTTTTCTTAATTTTTTTAGTACCCGGGGTTTTGTTCCCATCTATTACCTGTTAAATCAATTTCTATGGAAGGTATTGGGAATAACTCATTTTTTCCATTCATGAAGCCTTCAATTTCTTGACTAGCTCTATTTGTCCTTACTAAGTCAAAGAAATGATGTCCTTCACCAACAAGCTCTACTCTTCTTTCATGATAAATATCTGAAGTAAGTGTTGTCCCAGAACTTGAAACTTCTGTAAGATTAGCTCTTACCCTAACTCTGTTTAAGTATAGTCTTGCCCTATTATCATCTATTCCTCCTCTATTTAATGCTTCAGCTGCCAATAAAAGAACATCTGCATACCTTATAGCTCTATAGTTATTTGGATTTGTAAGATTAGCATCTCCAGTATTTAAATCTCCTTTTCGAGGTATATATTTTCTATTATAATATCCTGTATGTTCATAACCTTCATTAAATGTAGCATTTACTTCTGCTGCCCAAACATCTATATCTAAGATAGCAACTTGCTTACGAATATCATTCTCTTCAAATGCATCAAAGACTTCTTGTGTAGGCACATTAAAACTATATCCAGACTCAAAGATATCTCCTGGTGAATCAGGTTCAACAGAATAATTACGAATACCATTAAAGCCAACTGCAACATTTCCTTCACTACATTGTAAACATCCAAATCCAGCTCCCTGTACATCTGTATATTGTACTTCAAAAACAGATTCAATATTGTTTTCATTATCATTTTCAAACATAGTGCTGTAATCTGTCAACAAATCATGTGGACCATTATTAATAAGACTTTCAAGTACACTAGCAGATTCTGAAAATTTTTCTTGGAACAGATAAACTTTTCCTAACAATGCTTGAGCTGCCCCTTTTGTTACTCTTCCAGTTTCAACTTGAAAATAAGGTAATATACTAGCAGCAAATTGTAAATCTGCTTCGATTTGTTCATATACCTGTGCTTTTGGAGTTCTATCAATTTCAAATTGTTGTCCAAAAAGTATTCTTTCATCAACTACTAATGGAACGTCTCCAAACCATTTCACCAATTCAAAATAATAATAGGCTCTTAAAAACCTTGTCTGAGCTAACACCTGATCTTTTCCTGCAAAATCAGTTTTATCTTGGAACTCCATTATGTAATTTGCTCTATTTACACCAGCAAACATCCAACTCCAAATATCGCGAAGGTTTGAATTTACAGAGGTATGAATCATATCATCTATTTGTTGAATTCCTGGGACATCTGTAGCACTTTCTCCACCTGCTAATGTATTATTAGATGCTATTTCCCCTAACATTACATTTATATAAGTAGACTGTAACATATCGTATGCTCCAATTAAAGCATTTTGATAATCATCTTCTGAATTAAAAAAATCTTCAGAGTTTTCCTCATTTGATTCAACATCAATAAAGTCGTCACTACAAGACAGCGTAATTATCAATAAAATTACTAAAAAACATTTTTCAACTATTTTACTTACTTTCATCATGACACGATTATAATTTAAAATTAACACCTAATAAAAAAGTTCGCGGTGTTGGGTAAAAACCATTATCAAAACCTCCTCCTAATGGATCACCAGAAGAAGCTGTTGGGTCATAACCACGATATTTAGTTAATGTAAAAGCATTACTAACAGAAGTATAAATTCTTAATTTATCTACCCCTATTTTTTTTAATTTACTTTTTGAAAAAGAATAGCCAATTTGCATATTCTGAGCTCTTAAATAGGAAGCATCTTCTACAAAATAATCTGAGAAAACTGCGTTCGCTGTAGCCCCAGTTGTTACTCTAGGCACTTCACTTGAGGTTCCTTCACCTGTCCACCTATCAAGGTCGTAGCTTGTTCTATTTGTTAGCGATAGATTTCTTTCATAATTTCTAACAATTTCATTTCCTATTGAAGCAAATAAATACATTTGAAAATCAAAATTATGATAGTCGATAGAGATGTTAAGTCCCATGGTAACATCAGGAATTGGGTTCCCTATATTTGTTTTATCATCTTCATTAATAAGTCCATCATTATTAATATCAACAAATCTTAAATCTCCAGGTTGTGCTATTGCTCCTAATGCAATCTGTGATGGATGAGCATCTACTTCTGCTTGGTTTTGAAAGATTCCATTGGTTTTTAACCCATTAAAATAACCAATTGGAAGTCCAACCTCCATTCTTGCTACATCTGATTGTCCTATACCGAAGTTTCCTCCAGAAATATAACCAAGACTATTATCTACCTTCAACACTTCATTCTTTAAAGTAGTGAAATTATAGTTTACATTAAATGATAAGTTATTTGTTATTTGATGGTTGTATCCTATTTGAAATTCGAATCCACTATTTTTTACATCCCCCCCATTAATAATTGGAGCACCAGATCCAGGCGCGGAGCCTCCAAGAGTTCCAGAAACTTCAGGAATTAATAACAAATCATTTGTTTTACGATTAAAATAATCTGCTGCAAGGGTAAGTTGGTTATTAAAAAGTCTAGCATCGAATCCAATGTTAAATGATTGCTGTTGCTCCCATTTAATTTCTGGATTAGACAAAGTACCTAATGCTATTCCAGTAATTAATTCACCATTTATAACATATTCCCCTTGACCATCTAAAAGAGATACATATCTATAGTCTGGAATTCTATCGTTTCCTAATATCCCATAAGAAGTTCTAATTTTCAAAAAAGAGATAGCAGATGTGTTGTCTAAAAAATATTCATCTGATAATACCCAACCCGCTGATGCGGTTGGAAAATATCCAAATCTATTTTCGGGTCCAAATTTTGTAGAACCATCTCTACGAATTATTGCTGAAAAAAGATATTTTTCTTTATAATTGTATTGAAGCCTCCCAAAATATGATAATAATCTAGAATCGAAGGTTGGATTTCCATTTGGATAAAAATTAGTGACATCTGCAGCATTTTCTAGGCTTGCATTATTAATATCATTTCCAGGAATATCAAAACCTATGGAGCCTGAAAACTCACCTTCTGTTTTAAATACAGAAGTACCTAAAGTTACTTTTAAATGATGTTTTTCTTTAAAAGTGTTCTCATAATTTAAAATAGCATCAAATGTATAATCGTTAAATGTATTTTTAGTCTCAGAATATTCGCTCCTATCTTTATTAAACACCTTACCAGAGCCATAATATGCTTCAGGATTAAAATTTTCTCCTTTTACTTCTGCATAATTAAATTGAATATTAGATTCTGCAGAAAAATGATTTAGAAAATTATAGCTGAGACCAAAATTCCCACTTATTTTTTGAACATTAGTTTTATTATAAGTATTCTCGATTTGAGCGATAGGGTTTATTACCTCATTACCAAGCCCTTCAGATAGAGTGTACTGTCCCATTTCATCTTTAACTTTTAATACAGGAGAATTATTTAAGGCATTGAACAAAACAGATCCTAATGAATTTTCAGAAAGTGCTTTTCTTCTAGTTCCAGTATATATTAATCCAGATTTAAGATTTAAATCATTAAATAATTCTGTATTGAAGCTTAACCGAGTATTATATCTTGTAAAATTAGATTTATTTCCCCCAACAATACCATCTTGAGTTAATAAGGAAGAGCCTAGTGCGTAAGTAGATTTTTTAGAACCACCTCTAATGGTAAAATCTTGATTAATTATTAACGCATTTTCAAAGACTTCATCTTGCCAATCTGTTCCTCTTCCCAAGCTAGATATATTTGGGTAAACTAATTCTTCACCATTTGCAACATGAGATTCATTGATTAACAAACCGTATTCGCTAGCATTTAATGAAGGTAATTTTCGTGTTGTTTGCTGAAAACCAGCATAAAGATTTACATCTAATTTTAAATCTGAATCTTTTATTCCTGTTTTTGTAGTTATTAATATAACTCCATTTGCAGCCCTAACTCCATAAATACCCGCAGTTGCATCCTTTAGTACAGTTATAGATTCTATATCTGAAGGACTAACTACACTAAGGTCTTCAATAACATTACCATCTAATAAAACTAAAGGACGATTATCACCATTTGTAGAAATACCTCTAATTCTAATATTTGAGGCACTCCCAGGAGCTCCAGATTGAGAGGTAATATTTACACCGGACACTTGCCCTTGTAATGCCTGTTCAATTCGAGTTGGCGTTAATTTCTCTATTGTTTTACTTGATACTATTGATACAGCTCCAGTTATTTCTTTTTTCTTTTGTGTTCCGTATCCAACTATTACAACTTCATCAAGAGATTCAAGATCTTCTAATAAGACAATATTAAGAAAACTATCGTCCTTCACGATTATCAGTTTATTTATGAAACCTAAAAAAGAAAACTCTAAAAAAGATCCAGTATTAAAACCTACAATAGTGAAATTACCGTCAAAATCGGAAATAACTCCATTATTTGTTGTGGTCTGATATATAGTAACTCCAGAAAGTGGTAATCCATTTTTATCTGAAATTTTACCAGAAAGTTCTAATGTTTGACTATAACCTAATGTAGAAACTAATAAAAATAATAGTAAAAAATAATTTTGTTTCATTGGGCTGTTTTTTAATAGCTTCAATATAATGTGTTATGAAGGCATAATACCTAGAAAATAGTATACAAAGATTATACAACATTGCATTATAAGATATAATAAATGTAATTATAAATGAAAATATCAATTAAATTAATGATTTCCAAAGGTTTTTATCGAAATATTAGAATCTATAATAATTGAATTATGACAAGATTAATATTTTTAAAAAACAAAATGTTGTAGTAATGATGTAGCTATTATTAGAAATGATGTAGTCACTAAAGCTTCATAAAATAGTCATTTAGGCTAATTTCTCTTTCAAGTTCTAATTTTTTACGTAACCTGTATCTTTTAATTTCAACACTTCTGTAAGTTATATTAAGTAATGGAGCAATATCTTTTGAAGAAAGATTCATTCTTAAATACATACAAAGTCGTAAGTCATTTGACGTAAGTTTAGTATGTATTTTTTTTACATTTTTAAAAAAATCTTTATCTGCATTGTTAAAAGCATCTTCAAACATTTTCCAATCATCAGAATTATTGATATTTTTATCAATAATTTGTACTACAGAAACTAAGTCTCCATCATTAGAAGTGCTTTTAAGTTCATTTTTAATATGATTTAAAAACTCATTCTTTTTAATTAAACTCATTGTTGATGAAGCAAGTTCTTTATTTTTATTTTCGATATCCTGTTTTAAACTTTTGTTTATGAAATTAAGTTGCTGCTGCGTATTTTCATATTCTTTTAAAGATAAATCTCTTTTCACTTTTTCTAAAAGCTTTTCTCTTTGCCTCTTATAGTATTTTCTGTAAATTGTGTGTATTATTGATAAAATAAGAATTAAACTCAAAATATACAATCCTATTGCTAAGTTTGAAAGAAGCCAAGGTCTTTTAATTTCAAATGAATAGGATGTAATTTGTTCAGTTTTATTATTTCCAGCTTTTGCCTTAACATTAAAAGTATATACTCCGTAAGGCAAATTTTTAAAAAAAACATCATTACCATTAGACCAATCACTCCAATTATCATATATTCCAATAAGTTGATATTGGTATTTAGTCTCTATATATTTTTCATAATTATTAACATTAAAAGAAAACATGATATTGTTTTCAGAATTTTTAAAAATACCTGAAACATTTTTATCTACATATATTGGATCTCTATTTAATGCATTAATACTAATAGTATTAATCATAAGACTACTCTCTTTCTTATTCAGTTTATTTAAGTCAATAATTATATAACCAGAAGATGTACCTAATAAATAACTGTTATTTTTATAATAAACAATACTTTCATAACTCCTAACTCCGTTTCTCATAATAGCATTTAATGCTATACTCTGCATTAATGGTTTATTACTTAGTTTACCAGGTGAAATATAATTTAGTTCCGTTTTTGAAAAACTCCAAAGAGATTTATTATACGGATCGTGAACTAATTTTCCAGAAATATAATTATCAATAGTATACAATTTTGTTAAAAAAGTATCTTTAATAAATTTTTTATTTGATTCGTTATATTTTAAAATACCATTTTTATAAGCATATAAAATATTATTATCATATTTTACTAAACTAGAGTTTAACCCTTTAATCAGTGAATCTTTTTTAACCTCAATAACTTTATTGAATGTGCTGTCTACTTTAATTTTAAAAACACCTTTATATTCATGATTCACAAATATTTCATTGTTATAACCAATCTCAAAATATCTTGAAGAATTGTTAAACCCTTTTATTTTATTTTTAAATCTCCAAGTATTATCTGTTTTCTCTAATATATTTAAACCATTATAATTACCCTGTAAGAGTATGTCATCACGACCTTTTATAGATTTTATATCCCAAGTTCCTTGAATATTAGAAATTTTTTGAATTTTATTATTTACAATTAAAAACGTACCATTATTATGTCCACAAAAGAGTTGATTATCAATCTTCACCAAGCTCCAAACCTGCCCTTCAGTTCCGGTAATTAATTTAAAATCTGTTTTATTGTTTATTTTCTTATAAAACAAACCTTGGTTTGTACCGAGGTATAAATTGTTATCAAAGATTTGCATAGCATAAATCGATCCTAACTCACCAATCCTATCATGATAAATTTTAAAAGCAGAATTCATTTCAACATAATTGATTCCTTTATCTAAGCCTAACCAAATATTTTTATCTACATCCTCAAAAAGTGATAATACGGTATTGTTACCAAGACCGTTTTTCTGATTTATTTGATAATTTAAATCTCCATTTGGGTTTAAATAAATTATTCCATCAGAAATAGTTCCTAAAACAAAACTTCCATCTGATAATTGAATACTATTATAGACTATTACTTCCGACAGTAACTTATTAGTTGAAATATCCCAAGCAGTTATAAATCCACTATTGAATTTATAAAACCCCTTATCTTCAGTTTCAAATAATAAATAATCATCTTTTATAAATATATTTATAACGATGGTATCTTTTAAAAAATAGTCATTAGTAACTAAAATAGGTTTTCCATTTTCTATTTTATAAATACCTTCATTTAGTTTTTGAAAATATATGACTCCTTCAACAGAATACATTTTAGTAATGGTAGTTTTAGAATCTATAATTTGTATAGAATCGTCTATGCTATTAAGAATATAAATTCTATTTAATGATTGAAACAATATCCAGTTATCAACCTCAATTATATTCCAAAATTGTTCATCCTCAATTAATTCAACTTTAAGATTTTCAGTTAGTGAAGAATATTCTAAAGTACCAAGGTTATTTTTTTTCCAATAACCAAAATCCATATAACTACCTGAATAAATTTTATCAGCTATCACTTTAACGGATCTTAAAATAGTTTCATTAGGTGAAGGATATAGTTTCCATCTAGCTCCATTAAACTCTAAAAGGCCATTATTGTTTGCTATATAAATATTTTTATTTAATGCCTGTGAAATTGACCAATTTTGATTTTCGGCCTTATATTCTTTTGGAGTAAAAAGGTTAATAGGTGGTAATTCTTGAGAGAAGTTAATATTAAAAGACAATAACAACAATAATGTGAATAAATTCTTCAAGTAATTTTATTTAAAGAATGATAAATATATTGTTTTTTTATCAAATTTAGAGGCATACGCGTATTGCTTTTTAAATACACTAAACTTATATCTATAATATAATTAAATAACATTTTTTGTTGTGAGTATAAAAAAACAGATTGAATAAAAAAATTAGCTTTCTTAAAAGCGATTCAAATCAATTAATCAAAGTACTTTTTTTATTCAAAATAATTAAAAATAATTTTTTAATATAGTAACTTCTATGTTAGAGTCATTATAAACTTTATGGCTTTGTTTTTTAAAGTCCGTTTCTTTTGCTTCAAAGATGTTAGGCACAAAAGTCTGTGGGTTTAAATCAATATAAGGAAACCAAGTACTTTGCACTTGAATTTGTAGTTTATGCCCTTTTTTAATTGTGTGATGTATATCCTGAAGTTTAATGTTTACTGTTGTCTTTTGATTTTCAATAAAAGGTTCTGGCTTAGCAAAATCATTTCTATATCGTCCTCTTATAACTTCACTTCTGACCATCATGTGATAGTTCCCCATTTTTAAATACGCTTGAGTTTCTTTATAATCTGCAGCATCTAAAGGATAAACATCTATTATTTTAACTATCCAGTCTGCATCAGTTCCTGTTGTAGCAACTTTTAGGCTAGCAAGTATATCTCCAGCTAAAGTTAAATCTTCTACCAATACAGGAGTTTCAAAAACCAAAACATCAGGTCTTCGAGCTGCAAACCGTTGGTCATCGGTCATAAATTTACGAGGTGTAAAAACTAATTTAATATCCTCAGAATAAGGAACAGGTTTTTTTGGATCGCTTATAAATTCTTCAAAAGTGAAGCTCTTTTCACCTCTTTCATTTAATCGTTGATTGTTTTGTAACCAATATGTTTTTTTGACAGTGTTTTCTGGAGGCCATT
>CEWR01081551.1_pt1 | contig 14350 bp, 7 predicted proteins | sample 356321 | NCBI WGS metagenome assembly CEWR01 (sample SAMEA2621551, study PRJEB7988) | marine metagenome | biome: marine biome (ENVO:00000447); feature: mesopelagic zone (ENVO:00000213); material: "saline water (ENVO:00002010), including plankton (ENVO:xxxxxxxx)" | depth 790 m
GCTCGATCGTATTGCCCCGGCGGTAGCCGTCTCTTTTCCCCGGGCAGAGGGGGTGCTCGGCCCCCTGCGGGATTTTGTTGAGGTGGAGGCCGGCTTTGAAGCGGTTGCCGACCAGTTGCTTGCAGATGTACTGCTGGTAGAGGATGTCGCCCGGGCTTTTTCCCTTTCCCGAAACGGAGCAGGCAATTGCAGGATGGTTACGCCTGCCGGGGAACTGCTTGAGCCCTGGGGTGGACTTTCGGCACCTGCAACCGGGCAGGGCGGATTTTCCGATGGAGCCGAACTGGACAGGCTCAGTGAATCCATCCAGGTTCGTGAGCGCGATTGCACTTGCCTGGAGGGGGAGATCGAGGCGTTGAGGGGAAAGCTCGGCAAGTTGCGTCTTGCGCGGGGAAACAAGGGACGCTCAGCAGACGATGCCCGGCGCCTGGCGATGGTTTGTGAGGGAGAGATCGAGCAGGCTGCCAGGGAGGTAGAGAAGCTGCAGCGGGAAATAAAAGTGAATATCCAGGAGAGAGCTGAAGTGCTCCGGGATATTTCGCGCAAGAGCCAGGTTGAGTCAGATCATTCCAGCGAGATTGCACGGCTTGATTCAGAGTGCTCAGAGGCAGAAACCTCGATTGAACAGTTCGAAAAGGAGCTGGGGTCGTTGAAGGAAGAAGCGGAATCCGCAAAAGATGGGGTTTCTGAGGCGAAGCTGGGCCTGGGGAAGGTGGAGCATGAAGAGGAGAACATCAACGAGTTCCTCCAGCGGCAGGAGAGGAACTACGAAGACCAGAAAACCCGCTGCGAAGACCTGGGAAAAACCATCAGCCTGACCGGGGATAAGATTTTCCAGACCCGCAACGACCAGATCGATGCCAGGTGCCGGCTCATGGAGTTGGGTGACCGGGAGGTCGAGCTCGTCGGGGAGCTCGAGAGCAAAGAGAAGAGAGAGCAACTCCTCTCCCAGGAAGAGGCTGGTCTTCACAGGCAGTGCGAGAGCGTGCGCTCGGTCATCAAGGAGTATTCAGGCCGGAAAGAGGGCCTTCAGCTGAAGGACCAGGAGGAGCGTCACCGCCGGGAGACGGCACTCGACCGGATCGAGGAGGAATATGGGATCGATCTCAAATCCCTCCTCGAGAAGGCACGCGACTGGGACGAGGAAGAGGAGCAGCCCGTATCCGAGCCCGTATCCGAGCCCGAACTCGGGCAGGAGCAGGAAGCGGCAGAAGATGGGGCCGAAGATGCCCCGGCTGCTGAAGAGGAACGCGAGCTCACCGATGAGGAGCGCTATCTCCGGCCACTGGCTGATTGGAATCCTGTGGAGGCACAGGATGAGCTCGGGGAGCTGAGAGAGAAGATGCGCAAGCTGGGCAACGTCAACCTCGAGGCGCTGGATGAGCTCGAGGAGCTCGAGGAGCGCTACCTGTTCCAGATCGAGCAGAAGACGGACCTTGAAAATTCAGAAAAGGAATTCCATGCAATCATCGCCGAGCTCAACACCAAGTGCCGGCAGCTTTTCCAGGACACCTTCGATTCGGTCCAGACCAACTTCAAGGACCTCTTCAGGAAGTGTTTCGGAGGAGGCCGTGCAGAGCTGATCCTGGAGGAAGGGGTCGATATCCTGGAGGCTGGAATTGATATAGTCGCCCGTCCTCCCGGCAAGAAACTGCGAAGCCTTGTACAGATGTCCGGTGGTGAAAAGACAATGACGACAATCGCCCTGCTGCTGGCGATCTTCAAATCGAAGGCCAGTCCTTTCTGTATCCTGGACGAGGTCGATGCGCCGCTGGATGATGCGAACGTGAGAAGATTTACCGTCCTGCTGGATGACTTCCTCGCCAACACCCAGTTCATCATCATTACCCATAACAAGGTCACCATGGGTGAGGCTGACACGCTCTATGGCATCACCATGCAGGAGCGGGGTGTCTCCAAGCGGGTGGCAGTTTCGCTGGAGTCCTACGACCCCGAAAAGATGGAGGAGATGGCAGCCAGCGGTTCAGCCTGAGGCGGTTGAACTTCCGAAAACAGTAACCCGCAGGCCGCCCTGGCCGCAGAGGTTATTCGGATGGTTGCAGGAGGCTGTTTCAGGCCATTCTGAGACACTCCAGCCCTCTTTCTTATCGGTGATTCGGTTGGTTTGACGGTCCCCGGATGAGGCCATATACTTCTGCGGAACCGGGATTTGGGACCGGTTAATCGCTTCCAGGAAGCTTTGCGGATGGGGTTCATGCCTTGGGCGGGCAGCAGGGCTGTATCTTCATTCTCCGGAAACCTGTTGAACAACAGTGGATGTTGAACAATGTTCGGGCAGTTGAAACAAGATAGTAGCCAGGTGGCCAGTAGCCGCGAAAAAACCGGGAGCAGCATGTGTGCCGGTTGCGCGGTAAAACTGTGCGGGCGGATCCCCGGCAACCCCTGCATGAGCAGGCAGGGGGCTGTTGATACCAGCAGCAGCCAGGCCCTGATCGGCTGCGAAGTACTTCCAGGTGGTAACTTCAGAAGTACTCCAGGGGGGCAGCAGCTATGAAACCGAGAAACTGCTGGTCCCTGGTGGGTTCAAGTCCTTCGGCGGAGCTGATCCGCAATTTCGTGCGGGTCAATTCGAGATTGAGTGCGCCTGTTCTATTGTCGGGAGAGGCCGGCTCTGGCAAGGACAGGATCGCCCGTTTCATTCACCAGGGCTCCCTGTTCAGAGCGCAGCCTTTCCAGGTTGTTGATTGCTCAGAGTTTTTCTCAGATGAGCTCGGTGTCGAGCTTTTCGGCTGCAGTGATCCGTCCCTGGAGAAGCCGGGGGTCCTGCGGGAGTTCCGGGGGGGAACCTGCTATCTCGCCAGGTGCGAAGAAATCGCTCCTTCCATCCAGGTCCGCCTGCGGGAATATATCGAGTCAGGCAGGGGGGAAGGGGGCCAGGAGCGCGGCTGCAGCAGGCTGGTATTTTCGAGCTCTACGGACATTGCCTCGTTTATGCGCGCCGGGTTATTTGACCGGAAGCTGTTTGATACGTTTTCCGGATCCCTGCTGGTAGTGGACCCGCTGAGGAAACGCCAGGAGGACCTCGGGTCGCTGGTTGACTATTACGCCACCGCCTGTCCCCGGGGACCGGCAGCGGTATTCAGTCCCGATGCCCTGGAGGCTCTTACCTCGTATCCATGGCCGGGCAACCATCGTGAGCTTGAAGGCGAGGTCAACAGGTTGTTCAAGTCGGTCAGGGGCGAAATAGGAGTCGAACACCTGTCTCCGAGAATAGCCAACTTCTGGCTTGGAGGCAGGCAGGATCCGGATGTGAGGAGGGTAAGCCGGCAGCTCGATGAATGCATCGAAGAGTTCAGGGTCCTCACCAGGCTCGATTCGGTATTCGGGAACCTGTTGTTGTCGGAGAACAAATGGGGAGACGAGGCGGTGAATCCGGAGGCAAAGGCTACCGGGGATGGGTACTGAGACACCGAAACAGTGAACCCTGCGGGGCACGGATCAGATATGACGAAAGAAAATAAAAGCACCAGCAAAACGGCGGACCGCAAGGCGAAGGCCGCGGGGAAAAAAAGCCCTGCGAGCGCCCCCTCGACAGCCTTGTTGGTGACGGAGTTGATGATGCCGGGCCTTGCAGGCGAGTCTTCCTGCCCTGGCAGTATCCTGCTGCCGACAGCTCGTTCCGCAGGGGCTGAAGTTGCCACCGGGCTCTTCTCACCCCGCGCAAAGACAGCCGGTTTTTCTGCTTCCACGGCACTGCAGGCTGTCTTGAGGGAGAGGACCAGGGACATCATGGAGGCCCTGTCCCGCAAGGCCGATTACCTGGCCGGCCATAGCCGCCGGGTAGGAATCCTCTCGGCGCTGGTGGCCGAGGACCTCGGCCTGTCGCAAAGGAAGGTGGAGGATATTCAGTGGGTGGGAAGTCTCCATGATGCCGGGAAGCTGGCGATCTCTGGAGAAATCCTCAGGAAGCCGGGAAGGTTGCTGCCGGAAGAATATGAGGAGATCAAGACTCACCCGGTACATTCTCAATCCCTGGTTGCGCCCCTGGCAGCATTGATGGGTTGCTCCTGGGCTCCTGCGGCGGTTCGCCACCACCATGAGAGAGTGGATGGAGGTGGGTATCCGGATGGGCTCTCAGGTACAGAGATTCCGCTGGAGGCGAGGATTATAGCGGTCTGTGATTCCTATGATGCGATGGCCGGATGCCGCCCTTACCAGGGGAGCCTCTCGGAGGAAACGATCCGCGAAAACCTGTCGAGTGCAGGTGGAAGCCAGCTTGATGAAACGGTGGTGAGGGTGTTTCTCGACAAGCTCTCCAGCTACAGAGAAAGGACGACTGCCAGTGTCTGATCCTGCAATAGGCGTTGACAGAATCGACTCTCGTTTGTTGAGCCGCAACCGGCCAGTGCGGGGGCATGACCTGGTTGTCGTCAACCGCAATCCAGAGCTGAAGATCCTGCTCGAGAAGGTCTTCTATGCGGGTGAGCTCAGCCGCAAATATCTCGAGACAGAGGACCTGCTTGACGAGTATCTCGATGATTTCCTGCCGGGCCTCCTCCTGGTGGCGGTAGAGAGCAACGAGCGTGTCGAAGTTATCAGGAAGCTGAGCAGGTATGTTTCCCCATCCCTGCAATTGGTAGCTGTGGCCATCGACCCCGATCGCGACCTCGTTCTCAACGCGATGGCGGCGGGCGCTGCGGATTTTATTTTTGCGGAGGAGGCTTGCGGGGATGTATCGAGGAAGCTCGAGGATCATTTGCAGCGTGCAGTGCAGAAGAACAGCGCCGGCCCCGTTTCCCCTGCTGGAGAGGATCTGCCTGGCTGCAACGAAAGGGTGCGGATGGTCTGTGGCAGTCCAGAGATGAGAAAGGTCGTGTCGCTGGCGGAAAAGGTCGCTCCCGTCGATGCCACCGTACTGATCCAGGGTGAAAGTGGTACGGGAAAAGAGGTCCTGGCTCGCCATATCCATCAGCACAGCTCCCGGTCCGACAAGAATTTCGTCGCCATCAACTGCGGAGCCCTGCCGGAATCATTGCTTGAGAGTGAGCTTTTCGGGCACGAGCGTGGGGCCTTTACCGGCGCTCTCGACCGGCGCCAGGGCCTGTTTGAAATGGCCGAGGGTGGAACGGTGTTTCTCGATGAAGTTGGAGAGATGACCCCGGCCATGCAGGTCAAGGTTCTCCGGGTTCTTCAGTCAGGCGAGTTCAGGCGGCTGGGTGGTTCCCGGTTGCTCAATGCAGATGTCAGGGTGCTTGCAGCTTCCAACCGGGATCTGCAGGAGGAAGTCAGGCAGGAGCGGTTTCGGCTGGATCTCTACTACCGGCTGAACGTGGTAACCCTTGAACTTCCTCCTCTTCGCCAGAGGACCTCGGATATTCCCGCTCTGATCGACCATTTTTCAGCCAGGCTGGCAGGTCGCAGGGGGCTTGGGGAATGTGAGTTCAGCCCCCAGGCACTTGACCTGCTTGGCGGCCTGCAATGGGAAGGTAACGTACGCGAACTGGAAAATCTCGTCGAGCGCCTGCTCCTGCTTTGTGACAGCCCTGTTATCAGTGCTGCCGAGATTGAAGAGCACCTTCAGTATGGGTTGTGCGAAGCGGTCGTTGACGAGCTCGATTCCTCTCTCAGCCTCGAGGAGGTGAAGCGGGCGCATGTTGCAAAGGCGCTGGCAGAGAACAGGGGAAACAAGACGAAGACGGCGCGGCAGCTTGGTATCAACGTCAAGACACTCTACAACCTTGTCAAGAAGCTCGGTATAGAGGTCTGAGGTGTTCAGTCGGCAGTTGCAAGGCTGAGGGCCAGGTCGCAACCGCCAAGGTACTCCTCGATGTCCACGTACTCTTTCAGGGTATGGGCATTGTGCTGCCCTGCACCCAGCGTCACTGTGGGGATTCCTTTGCGGTTAAGCCAGTTCGCGTCGAGCCCTCCATTTGCGATCTTGAGAAGTGGGGTTAAGCCAAGATCCCGGATCTTTTCTTCAGTCCTGAGGACGACTCTCGCATCCCGCTCCATTTCAAAGGAGTGGTAGTCGCGTGAAGAAGTGAACTTCACACTGCCGCATTCGCCGGCTGTGTTGCGCACGGAGGCCGCGGCTTTTTCAAACTCGGCGAGGTAAGCCTCGGTGATCCGGTCGAGAAATGCGGGGTCATGGCTTCGGCACTCACCCCTGAGGACCATGAGATCTGTAACCTGGTTGGTGGCCTCTCCGCCCTGTACCGGGCCGATGTTGGAGGTGCCGGTTTTCCTGCCCTTTTTGACAGCCCCAAAGAAGCCTTTTGCTGCGATGGCGGTAATGGCCCGGCTGGCTATCAGGGTTGCCGAGACGCCATCTTCAGGATGGACTCCGGCGTGTGAGGAGACCCCCCTGATTTCAACACTCCAGCGGTCGGCGCCGGTTGCTCCGATCGTAACGGAGGCCGGGTCACCGCCATCGTAATTGAAGCCCATGACAGGTTTCCCGAGCTCAGCGGGTTTGACCTGGCGAGCGCCCTTGAGCCCGACCTCCTCTCCAACCGTAAACAGCAGGGTCAGGGGGGGGTGGGGGATACGCTTGCTGAGGATGGTCTCAGCCATGGTGAGCAGGCAGCCCACGGCGGTTCGATTGTCTCCTCCAAGGGCTGTTTTTCCGCGTGGGACAATCCGGTTGCCCCTGCGTACGGGTACCGCGCCGCGGCACAAGGGCACGGTGTCCATGTGCGCGGAAAACAGCAGCCGGGGAGCCTTGACGGTACCCGGCAGCCTGGCGATGAGATTGCCGACCTCGTAGCCCTCGCCGATTTTCTCATGCGCCTTGTCATGGCGGATCCAGGCTTTCCTGCAGCCGAAGCCGACGAGCTGTTCCTTTACCAGTCGCGCAACAGCTGATTCGCCGCCGCTGGGGCCGGGCGTTTTCAACAGAGCCATCAGCTGGCCGAGTGCCCGGGATTTCCTGATCATTTGAGACTGAGGGTGATCTGCTGGGGAGAGCCGTTGCGCATGATGGTGACGGTTGCGCTGCCGCCACTGCCGATGGTTTCGAAGATCTCCCGTGCCTTGTTCCGGTGGCTCAAGGTGGAGTCTTCGCTGAAGTCGCATCTGTCTCCGTTGATCAGCTCAATACGGTCGCCCGCTTCGAGACCCAGCACCCGGGTGAGAACGGAGCTGTTCTTGATCTTGGTGATCTCCAGGCTCGTGGTCCCGTCCCGGTTCTTATGAATGGCCCTGCCGGCCTGTTTGAGCTCGGGTAGCCAGTTCGTTTCATTCTTGATGAAATCGAAGCTCTCCTTGGGGATCTGCATGTATCTTTCCTGGAGATCCTTAGAGGAGATCTTGGGGTTGGCTTTTTTCAACCTGGCGATGACCTTGTTCTTATTCTTGGTGTTCTCGATCGGTGACCAGGCCGGAGTTTCTGATCCCTCCCTGGGCTTGAGGAGGCTCGGAGGGGGCTTGCTGGTAGCGATCGACTTCTGCAGGAATTCCCGCGGCTTGTTGTCGGGGATGTCGAACCAGAATCCGAATGGATTCAGGTAGAGGCATGCGACGATCAGCACGGTTACACAGCAGAAGCCGTGGCAGATTTTTTCAAACTTATCAAGCATGGCAGAGTGTCCAGGCGCTGTTGAGTTCCTCAATTCTCCGGGAACCGGAGGGCCTCCGGTAACCACTAGGTTACCTTGGGAAAAGAACTTCGGTATCAAAAGTATCGAAAAAAACAGGGCTCAACCCGGATGCTTTTCCTGATTTTCACGGATGTTTTGCGGAATACCGATTTTTACCACGTGTAGTCGACCGGTAAAGTCAGGTCCACTGCCCTGGCAAAGCCCGGTTTTCGGTGCTGCAAAGGTAATGGTGTGATCTGCGGCTGCACATCTGCCGAGGATCTCTCCACTGCCGGCATCGAGCCCGGAGGGAATATCCAGGGCGATTACCGCCTGCCCGCTTTCTGCTGTTGCGCCGACCCAGGCCAGGTAGGGATCCTGGAGGGGACGGCTGAGGCCTGTCCCCAGCAGCCCATCTATAATCGTACAGGTTCCTTTCTGCTGGAGAATGTGCCCCAGTTCACCCGGGCCGGGAGTCTCCACCGTAATTCCCATCTTCCTGATGACGGCGAGGTTGATGCCTGCATCTGATTCTTCCTCCTGCACTCCGGGATCGAAGGGGAGGTATACCTCGACGGGGAAACCCGAGTTGAACAGGTGGCGTGCCACCACGTATCCATCGCCACCGTTGTTTCCCGGTCCGCAGAGGATGACAAAAGGGGGAGCATACCTTTCGGGGTCTTCATGGCTCAGCCTTGAGATGATCGCCGCCGCGCCTGCTCCGGCGTTTTCCATGAGCACGATCCCGGGGATTCCGTACTCTTCGATGGCGAGACGATCCCATTCACGTACGGTTTCGGGTTTTTCGGGTCGAGCTGATGCCATTTACTGCTGCTCTTTCACCTGGCTTGTACGAACTATGATTTGCGTACAGCGAAGACCGGCCGGTAGCGGTAGTAAACCTCAAGGGTAAGGACATTGATCGCCGTGGAGTAGATTCGACCGCCGCTTCTACCTACCCAGTTGGGTTCGGGTGCCCAGCTTCCCGAGCTGTGGGGGTCCCTGTCCTGCAGCGGCAGCACCTTCTGTTGCAGGAGGGTGTTCCAGGCTTCCCAGGTCTTGCCGCCTACATTGAAGAGGGCCAGGGTGGCGGTGTACCAGTAGTAATAGGACTGGTAGGAGAGCTCCCAGCGGGCCATTCCTTTGATCTCGGGAGGGTTGCCCTTCACCAGCCGGCTGACGGCTTTGCGAGCCCTCGAGTCCGAGGCGAGTCCGCCGTTGTAGAGATGGGTCATCAACGCAACGGCTACCATGTTGGCTCCCATTCGTCCGGCCTCGGGCTCGAGGTTGGCGTAGATTCCGTAACCACTCGGGGTGAAAGCCCGGTTGAGAAAGTGGCTGAGGTTCTGTCGAATCCTGGCTGGTATGGCAATGCCGGCTTTCTGCGCTGCACGCAAGGCCATGACCTGCCAGCCGGTGATGGAGAGGTCATTGCGCCCGGTCTTGATGCTGCTGTAATCCCAGCCTCCGCCAGCTTGCTGGGAGGAGAAGGAGTATCTCAGCGCGCTCTGAAGGCTGTCCTTGTAGAAGGAGTCACGGGTCATGGCGTAGGCCTCCGCCAGTGCCAGGGTCGCCAGGGCGTGGTTGTAGTTGTACTTGTCGCCGCGTGGCTCAAAGCTACCGATGCCGCTTTGAGCATCGGTGAGATGCTTCAGGGCCTTGGTGACATGCCGGCGGTAGGGTCCCTCCTTGTTGGGGGAGTGCCCGGAGCCGAGGAAGGCCAGCGTTGCAAGGGCCGTCACTCCCATGTCGAATTCTCCCAGGCCCTGGCCTTTGCAGGGGCGGTGGTGGCGGCAGTGGCGCTGATAGTCTTTTGCATCCCAGCCACCATCTGAATCCTGGTGGGCTGCCAGCCAGGCGAGTCCCTTGTCGACGGCGTTCTCGGTTCGTCCGCTGCCGCCGTAGCGCTGGAGGGCGGCGAGCTTGGCATCGCGTCCCCGGGAACCAAGCACTCCTCCGCCGATCTTGGCTCCTCCCGCGGTGAGCCCCGGCGGTGAAGCTCCCATCCCCAGGGGGGGGGCCTTGGGGATTTGCCGGAGGCTCCTGGTGTTCGGCGCCTTTGTTTTCCGGGGTGACTTGACCACGGCAGGCTTCTTTTTCACCTCGCGTGGAGTTGTTTTCGGGGGAAGGGGCCTGGGCTTGACCACCGCCTTGACGACCTTCTTTACCGGTTCCGGTTTCTCCGGATTTTTTTCTTCCGGCCGGGGCTTCTTCAGCTCTCCGGGCTTCTTGCGGGGAGGTGTTTTTGAGGGGAGCCGGATCGTGACGGTGATCTCGTTTTTCTCAGGTGGGGGAGGTCTTTCAAAAAGGTGGATGTAGATCATCAGCCCTACGCCGATATGCAGCACGAGGGAGATCCCGATTGCCAGCAGGCTGGTCAACCTGGGGTATCTTCTTCTGAAGGTGATTCGCTGTACGGGGGGCGGCCCGGAGAGGAAAAGGTTTATCTTCTTCGCCCGGCGGGATTTTCTACCTGGCTGAACATTCTTTTTCAGCGAAGAGCGCAGGCGAGAGACAACCTCGATTTCTCGTTTGAACAGGTATTTGAAACTGCGGAACATTGCGGGTGGATCCGGGTGGCTGGGGCTGCTGAATGCTGGATACCCCGTTGGGGAAAGCCTCTATTGCATTGTAAGCCATATGTTACGCGGCTGCCTGTCAATTGGGGTCGAGGGAGCTTGTGAAAGTCGCTCATTTTCCAGTCGGACATGTGTCTATTTTTTTGACGAGTGGGACGAAAGCGACACACTTAATGGGGATGTTTGCATTCCGGCTTCGGTTAAAGTGGCTTGAGATTCCCATAAACTCTTTGAGTTATACTGTTTAGTAGAAGAAGTGAGAAAACGCAGGTCGCGGAACGACAATTGCGTTAATGAAGGCTGTAGTTGCTTGTACGTTGAGCCTGAAGGAGTTCAGCCTTTTGTTTTTGGCTCCAGGAGTGTTCCTGGAGCCTGCTCCAGGATTTAAAGGGGCAGGGTTAAGGTCGTGTTTGTCCGTGAGGTGGAAGCCGGGAAACTGGAAGTACAGTTCTTATCCCCGCAGGCACGTTCTTAATGTCTTTTCTTTATCAGGAAAAGGGGGTTTTCAAACCCACAGTGGAGAGTTAACATCGATAGCTCGGTACGTTATCCGATCTCCTGAGAATGCAGAAGTTATCTCGGGGGGAGGGTCTTCATAGCGTGCCGGTTAGTTTACCTGGAATAAAATTTCCTCTCTTACGTCCTGCTTGTTCTCCGGACATGAAGTCATTTTGATCGGGGATATCTGTAGGAAGGATTTGATAGTTTCATTCGCAGGCCAGGCAACAGGATAGGTAGTCGGTTGTAGCGGCTCCTCCTGGTTATTTTCTGTCGAAATCTGCGTTTGGCTGTTGAAAGAGTTGGAATTGAAAACAGGGTTAAGTTTTACCAATCCGTAAGAAATAAGCAGATCGCCTGCTGGCAAGTACCTGAAAAGGAGTCGGGGTGTCCATGAATCGGAATAGCCTCTTCATTATGGCCCTTCTGGGGGTTTCTCTTTTCGTAGGAGGGTGTGATCTCTCCTGGGACCAGTCGAACAATAGTGGCTCGAATCCGTTCGGGCCCCAGGAACCGGCACAGCCTCAAGACCTGACCGCATGCGTCCTGCTCAATTATGAGCGCGTTGGCAGTGGGAGTGCTGAAGATCCGCTTTGTCCTGGAACGATTATCCAGCTCAACGGGTTCAACTTCTCTGACAACATGGATGACCACCGTGTGCTCTTCTCAGCCGGCGGCGGGGCCATTCTAGGAATGCCGCTGGGCGTGGTCAACCGCAGGGTTGATGTCGACAGCGAGACGGTTGAGTCTTCCCTGGAAGTCATTGTTCCCACCGGTGTGACCTCCGGCAACATCGAGTTGCTCTGCCATGGGATTTCTGCCGGCGCGGTCGGCTTCGATGCCTGTCCGGCGATCTACGCGGTGACTCTTGGTGCAAACGAAGATGCGGAATACGCCGTCTACATTCCTCTGCTGTCGCGGTTCGAGGAGAACACCAGGGTTAATCTTTACGGAATCAACCTCTCCGATGTTCTCTATCTCGATATCGATGATGGCAGCGGTAACAACGTACGCGTGACCTCGAGCACCTTCATCAATAACAACAACTCGGGTGGGTTTGTACCCGGCGAGGCTCCTTCCGGGTATGAGTCGTTTTCTTTTGTTCTCAACGATGGAACCAATGGAAATAACAATGTTTCCTTCCCGTTCGCTTTTCCGCGCGAGAACCTTGGAATTATTGCCAGGAGTACTGCAGGCGTATCCAACAGGGTCGAGATCCCTGTGGCCAATGAAAACCTGATCGAGGTGATCGGTGCTGTTGTGAACGGGATGAGAATTCCCAGTGGCATTTCAACCGGCCCTGTACGCGTTGACTACACCTGCTATGAACTGGTGGTAGATGCATCCTATACCATGGAGTTCGAATGGGCTGTGGACGTAGGTCAGCCGGAGCTTGACTGGAACTCCGCCAAGCCTCGAGATGATGACCCCGATAACGATGGGAAATTCGAAATCACCTGCGGGACCATCCAGCATCAATACCCCGGCCGGAGGCTCCTTCCTTCAGGCGGACTTCGCCGGACCTTTGTCTGGGACGCCCAGTGTGATCCGCTCTTCAGGGAACTGAACGAGACGATCGAAGGTGGAGTGACTCCCCCCAGGTACTGGAAGATTCATTTCAGGGTGCGACCGCTTCCCGATGCAGGTGAGCGCGACTTCAGCGAACATGCCTATGAGGCGCCCTCGTTTATCTATTACTGGGTCGAGGACCGTCCTGAAGATGTTGTCTCCGAATGGCGCTCAGGTGAGGTGGAGGAGTCTTTTGATAACAATTTCGGCCAGAATATCAACCTGACAGACGCGAGCTGGGGAGCACCTTATAACCCCGGTCTCCTCGAGGGCGAGACGAACACCAATGATGTTTACCAGTTTGGTGAAGGCGAGGCACAGGTCTTCCTCGAGATTCAGCCAGTAGATGATTTCATCGATCCCGATACGATCACCGGCCAGTACTACCTGATCGATACCGACCGTGTCGACATTTACCATGTTCTCCTGAGGAATGTTGCCCTCGAGGGAGAGCCGGCGATTATTGCCGAAGAAGCGAGATCCTATATCCTCACCGACAATGGGAGTCCCGATGGTAACCGGGTCACGAATCCCGGTGAGGAAGTCGATGAATTCCATTTTGCGACCTTCACTATCGCGCCGCAGACCACTGTCTTCGTGCAGGGGGAGCGTCCCCTCGTGATGCGGGTTTCCGGTGGCGGCAACGCGGCGTCTGACACAGACCCGGTGTTTACCGTCATGGGAGCTCTCGATCTCAATGGTGGAGCTGGTGCGAATGGTTCCCTGGTGGGTGGCCAGGGTGGAGATGGAACCGCCGGCGGCGGTGATGGAGGCGATGGCGCCCTCATGCAGCTGAATACCGGGGCGACTGTCCGTCTTCTCGAGCCGGCCACGGCCGGAGCTAATGGCGGAGGCGATGGAGGAACTACCCCGGCAGCCGTCAATCCTGACCAGGCCCGGAGCTCAACCTTTGCCGGTGCTCCCGGCGGTGGCGGTGGCCACAGGGAATCCGGCGGCGATGGTAATTACGGTAACCCCAATATCCCCAATTTTTCCGCGCCTCGCGTTGGTCGTGGTGGGGTGATACGTGGAAACGCCCTGCTCACTCCCCTGACCACCGGGTCGGGCGGCGGTGGCGGCGGGGCCAGTCTTTCCCGAGTAACCGGCGGTGAGTTTGCCGCGACTGGTGGTGCGGGAGGTGGTGGTGGCGGAGGCTCCTTGAGGCTGACCGCGCGCGGCGGAGTCGTCGTAATCGGTTCGATCCAGTCCAATGGTGGCCTGGGTGGCTCAGGCCGGGTGCCTCCAGGAGAGGCTCCCGGGGGAACGACCAATGGTGGAGCGGGTGGTGGCGGCAGTGGTGGATCCATTCACCTGCGTGCTACTGGAAGTGTGGACGTAAGCACCTGTGACAGCCTGCAGGTTCGGGGTGGAACCGCCGGGACAGGTGGTCCCTCCAATGGCCAGAACCGTACAGGAGGAGCCGGTAAGGGTGGCGATGGATATATTCGCCTTGAGAGTGGAACAGGTGGAACACCTTTCTGCATGACCCTCCAGGCCTCCACCAGGCTCACCTCCACTCTGAGCGGTTCCAATAACCGCAACCAGACGATCCGGGTTCAGTCGACCCAGGCGTTCCCGAATTCAGGCAAGGTGAAAATAGATGAAGAGGTTATCGGTTACGGTGGCAAGACGGCCAACACCTTCACCGGCTTGACCCGTGCAATTGAAGGCACCAGGGTGTCGCATTCGAGCGGAACCTCGGTATTCATCTCGCCAAGCACCATCGAGCCTGCAGACGATCCGGCCGTCCTGATGAACGGTGGCTTTATCGAGGCGCCTGCAGAGCCGGAGTTCGGTCGCGGAAGAGACGGAGTGGTTCACCTGCGCTTTATTCAAAGCCTCGATCCTGATACGGGGGCCCCGCTCAGCGATGAGCAGACCGGGCGACCCGTTTCGGTCTGGGTCTTTGATACAGCCTCGAGCACCCTGCGTTCTCCCGTTGGCAATATCGTCAAGGAGACCCGCGCTTCGGATAACAACCCCGGTTTCATGGACCTCTCCTCGCTCATTATCGACGAGGACGTTGTCCTGAGGGCTATCGGGCCGAATCCCCTTCGGATCTCGGTCAGGGACTACGCGGAAATTTCCGGAACCATCGATGCCTCTGGTGGTGCCGGTGGCGCACTTCGGTTTACCGAGGGTGGCAGCCTGCCGTCCTACGGAATG
>CEWR01293265.1_pt1 | contig 14332 bp, 10 predicted proteins | sample 356321 | NCBI WGS metagenome assembly CEWR01 (sample SAMEA2621551, study PRJEB7988) | marine metagenome | biome: marine biome (ENVO:00000447); feature: mesopelagic zone (ENVO:00000213); material: "saline water (ENVO:00002010), including plankton (ENVO:xxxxxxxx)" | depth 790 m
CCTTAAATTCAATTTCTTTACCGATTGATCTTTCAGAGGCAACAGGAATAATTGCTGTTACTGGAAAATTTCTTTCCGCTAAAACTTTTAACATTACTTGGCCAACCATTCCGGTGGCACCAACTATAGCTACTTTCATAAATCAAAGTGTAATAATAATTAGTAGAGAGTTAACAAATGTTGCAACTAACAATACCTAACAAAAGTAAATTTAAATTTTATGAAAAATGGGTACTTTTATAAGATGTTAAAAAAATCAGGAATTATAATCTTATTGTTACTTAACGTTCAGTTTGCATTTTCTCAATTTTCAGACGATTTTTCGGATGGAGATTTTACAAATAATCCTATTTGGAGTGGAGATGTAGGGACTTTTACAGCTACCACAAATCAATTAAATTCTCAAAGTGCTGTAGCGGCAAATTACTATTTGAGCACACCATCTACATTGGCAGCAAATGCACAATGGAATTTTTTCTTTAACATGCAGTTTAGTACTTCTGGAGCTAATTTTGTGGATGTCTATTTAATGTCAGATGTTGCTGATGTAACTACTCCAAATGATGGTTATTTTGTTAGGATAGGAGGAACTTCTGATGAGGTTTCTTTTTATAAAATGGTAGGAGGAACGGCTACATTGTTAATTGACGGGCCTAATAGTAGTGTAAATAGCAGCACAAACAACCCTTTTGATGTTCGAGTTACAAGAGATTTAGCTAATAACTGGACGTTGTTTTATGATGATGGAGCAGCAAGTAGTTTAGTTTCTATAGGAACTGTTATCGACAATAGCATAACCGTTTCTAACTTTTTTGGAATTTCGATAACTCAGTCTGGTGCAGCAAGTCCAATAAGCAGTCATTTTTTTGATAATTTTAGCGCAGGAGCTATTCTTGGTGATACCGCATCACCTATAATTGACTCTTTAGTTGTACAAAGTTCAACAACTTTAGACGCTTACTTTAATGAGGCTGTTGAGTTAACAACTTCACAAAATTTAACTAATTATTCGGTTGATTTAGGAATCGGAAATCCAAGTGCAGCTGTTAGAGATGCAATTGATTCCTCTATTGTTCACCTTACTTTCGGAGCGGCTTTTACAAATGGACAAAACTATAATTTAACCATTAATAATGTGGAAGATACACTGGCAAATGCTACTGCGGGTATTGTAGAACCGTTTTCTTATTTAGTTGTTATTGCACCAAATCCAGGAGATGTAATTATCAATGAAATTTTTGCTGATCCAAGTCCACAAATCACACTGCCTACTGAAGAGTTTGTAGAATTGTACAATGCATCTTCTAATGCTTTTGTATTAAGTAATTGGCAATTTGTAAATTCAACAACGGTAAAAACAATCCCTAACTTTGTTTTACAACCTAATAGCTACGTTATTTTATGTGATGTTAATGATGTTGGACTTTACTCTTCTTACGGGAGTGTAATCGGAATAAGTTCATTTTCTGCATTAACAAATGGTGGAGATAGTTTAACTCTAATGGATAATAATAGCAATGTTTTAGATGTTGTAGTTTATGACATTAGCTGGTATCAAGATGGGGTGAAGGATGATGGAGGATATACATTAGAACGAATTAATCCTGCACACCCGTGTAGCAATTCATTAAACTGGATTGCTTCAAATGATGTTTCTGGAGGAACTCCAGGAACACAAAATTCAGTCTTTAATAATGCTCCAGATATGGATGCTCCAACAATTCAGGGGGTAAGTATTCTGTCAGTAAATCAAATAAGTGTGTTGTTTAACGAAACAATGGACAGTGCCAGTATTGCAAATGCAACTTATACCTTAACAAATGGAATTACGGTAACAGGAGTAGTTGTAAACGTTAATCGCCAGGGAGCTAGTTTAACCTTAGGATCAATATTAGATTCTTCAACGGTTTATACCTTAACCATTTCTGGAGCAAACGATTGTTCGGGCAATTTATTAACTCCAAATACAATAGATTTTGGGATTGGAAAAGCGCCTCAGAAATATGAAATTGTGATTAATGAGTTATATCCAGATCCAACACCAAGTAACGGGTTGCCATTAGCTGATTATTTAGAAATCTATAATGCAACTAATAAAATTATTGATTTAACAAATTGTTGGATTTCGGATTTAACAAGCATGGATCAACTTAATGTTGGGAAAATATTGCCAGGAGAGCATATTATTATTTGTGATAATTCATTTGAAATAGAGTTTGCTCCTTTCGGAAAAGTAATTACAGTAAACAGCTTACCTTCTTTAAATAATGCGGAAGATGAGATTACTTTATTTGGACCAGACACCAACTTAATACATTCTGTACATTATTTTGATACTTGGTACAGAGATGATAATAAAAAAGATGGCGGGTGGAGTTTAGAAATGATCGACCCTAAAAACCCTTGTGGGGAAGCTGAAAATTGGATGGCTTCTACTAAGTTTTTTGGAGGAACTCCCGGAACATTAAACACTTCTTTCGGAGCTAACCCAGATGTCGTTTTACCAAATCTTACAGAGGCTAATGCGTTAAATGATTCTACAGTGCTAGTTACATTTAGTGAGCCTTTAGATAATGATGGAATGTTGGCAGCAATTTATTCAATAAATAATGGAATTGGAATAGGGACTGTTGAGGTTCTTGATGCGAAGACTGTTCGTTTGAACTTGAGTAGTAAATTAACATTTCAAATAAAATATACAATTACAGTAACTGGTGCTTTCGATTGTGTTGGTAATACAATTGGTTCGGATAATACTGCAATTTTTGCATTGCCAGAACAAGGGTTCTCAGAAGACTTAGTAATTAATGAAGTACTTTTTAACCCACTTAATGGGGGGGTAGATTTTGTTGAGGTTTATAACAACTCTAATAAATTTATTGATCTCCAAAATTGGAGTTTAGCTAATTTAGAAAATGATAGTATTGATAATTACAAGTCATTTACCACGAATCCAAAGCTTATTTTACCTGGAGAATATTTGTTATTAACTACTAACGGAGAGGCTGTAGCAAACGACTATTTGAATTCGGTTACTGATGCCTTTTTGCAAATGGAAAGCTTTCCTACTTATAGTAATGACAAAGGAGATGTTTATTTGATTAATAATTTAGATATGGTAGTGGATGAATTTCATTATGATGATGATATGCATTTTGCTCTATTAAATAGTGAAGATGGTGTTTCTTTAGAACGAATAGATTATAACAGACCAACCAATGATGATAGCAATTGGCACTCAGCTGCTGAGGATGAGGAATTTGCTACGCCAGGTTTCGAAAATTCACAATATCAAATAACCAATAATGACGGAGGGAATATTGTTGTTGAACCAGAAACTTTTTCGCCAAATAATGATGGAGTTGATGATGTTTTAAATATTTCTTATAATTTTTCTGAACCTGGATTTGTTGCAACAGTAATTATTTATGATGCCAAAGGTCGCTTAGTTAGGAGTTTAGTGCAGAATGAGCTGTTGGGGGTCTCAGGAACTTTTAGTTGGGATGGAATCAATGAACGAAATGAGAAAGCTCGTATAGGAATTTATATTATTTTTGTAGAAGCTTTTAGCGCTGAAGGAGATGTGAAATCGTTCAAAAAAACAGCCGTATTAGCAGGATATTTTAATTAGAGATGGAAGAAGCATTAAAGAATTTATATAAGAAGTTAGGTTTACGGTATCAGTCACACCCATGGCATGGAGTAAACATTGGGGAAAATGCACCGCAAGAAGTAATGTCGTTTATCGAAATGACTCCAAGTGATTCAGTGAAGTATGAGATTGATAAAGAGTCGGGTTACATAAAAGTAGATCGGCCTCAAAAATTTTCAAACATTGTTCCTGCATTGTATGGTTTTTTACCTCAAACGTATTGTGCAGAGCAAGTTGGAGAATATTGTTCAGAACAAACTGGTAGAGAGGGTATCTTTGGAGATAAAGATCCGCTAGATATTTGTGTCTTAACAGAGAGAAATATTACACATGGTAATATTATTGTTCCGGCAATTCCTATTGGCGGGTTTCGTATGATAGATGATGGAGAGGCTGATGATAAAATTATTGCTGTTTTGAAAGGTGATGAGGTTTATGAAAAGTGGACAGATATTCAAGATTGCCCAGAATCAATAGTTAAAAGGTTAAAGCATTATTTTTTAACCTATAAAGGGATTCCTGGAGAGGCTGCGCCAAAAGTTGAGATTACTGATGTGTATGGAAGAGAAGAAGCCTTAGAGGTTATCAAAAGAAGTCGTGCAGATTATAAAAAACACTTTGGAGACATAGAAGAAGAACTATCTCGTGCAACTAAAGATGTAATGGGTTTAAAGTAAAAAACACTAAATATTAGACACAAAAAAAGAGTCTCGATTATTTCGAGACTCTTTTTATTTATATAGGTACTACTATTTAAAGATAGAGAAAGATACTGGTAAAATTTCAGCTTCTAATTCACCTCCAGGAGTAAAAATATAGTAATAAGTTCCAGCATTTACATCTGTTGGACTCCAATCATTTTTGTAATTGGTGTTCTCATATATTCTTTGTCCCCAACGAGTAAAAACTTCTAATTTACTTCCTGGAAAATGTTCTATTCCTTCAAATGTTAGAAAATCATTTTGTCCATCCCCATTAGGAGTGATTACGTTTGGAGCAGAGATATTACATATAATAGTGTTTACATAAGAGGTGTCAGCAGCTGAATTACATAGGCCTGTTACTGTTACATCGTAAACTCCTGGTTGCGATACTTTAATTGTTGGTGTTGTTTCTCCAGTACTCCAAATATATGATGCTTCTGGAAGTTGAGAAGTTACATCAAGAATTTCTTCATCCCCTAAACAAAAGTTAACACTATCAAATATTGACGCGGTTACATTGTGTGGGAAATAATACTCAAAAGAAGTATCTGTTGCACATTCATTATCAGTAAACGTAATTGTATATCTACCCGTTTGACTCACAGTAAATAATGGGCTGGAATCTGTTGTGCTGGGTGAAAAAGATACTGATCCAGGTCCCGAGCCACTCCATATTCCTCCATTAAAAGAGGATAAGCCTTGTAGTTGATAATTATTCTTACATTGAGTAAAATCTGATGGCATTGTTGGTTTTGGGATAAAATTAACATCAAAATTATTTGTAAGACCACATTCGTTATCCACAAAAGTAAAAGTGTAATTCCCCTGAACACTTACATTAACGGTAGGGTTTTCTACTGTGTCACTTGGTGAAAAAGTTGCAACCCCAGGTCCTGTATATGTCCAGGAGCCACCGTCATAAGAAGATGTTCCTGTAATTTGATATTGAGAACTACAGATAGTTGCGTTGTTTTGGACTATGGGTATTGCTATAAAGTTAATATCAAAGGAATCAGTTAAAGCACATTGAATATCTGTAAAAGAAAATGTATAAACCCCGTTGGTAATAGTTGATACTAATGGGTTCTCTACAGAGTCGTTCGCTGTGAAATTAATCGTTCCTGGTCCAGTATAGTTCCAAAACCCTCCACTTAAAGATGATACCCCTCCAATTTGAAATAATGTGTCACAAATCCCAGTGTCGTTAGGTGTTGTCGGTAGTCCAATAAATTCGACTTGCACAGTAGTATCATATACACAGCCAAAATTATCTGTTACTTGAAATATATAATCAAGAGTACCAGCAGTATTAGATGACACAATGATAAAAGTATCTGTAGGCAAGCCAGGCAATATTGATGCTGCACTTAACCATTGTGAAGATACAATAGACGGAACGTAAGTTTCGTTGTTGGGGTTTAATAAAGGGTTAAATAAGATACCCCATTCAAAAATATAACCATCATCTATTCCTGCATTATCTCTAATTGTAATTGACCAATCTCCATTTAATGGACAACCGTTTAATGCTGTAAAAGACTGCTCTGGCAAGTAAATACCATTCCAATTCATTGAGTTTCCTGCAGATGGAGAAGTGGGAGTTGTTAATGCCACAAAATTGGCTGCCCCAAATTCTGTTGGGAAGTCTCCATATGTAGCAAGTGTTGATGACCAACAATATTCTTCGCCAGCCCCAGGAGATCCTAAATTATCGTCAATTGGATGGCCAAGGTAGGTTGAGCCTCCACCAAATCCTCCAGGGATAATTCCTCCAGTATTACCATTAAAAATTGTAATAATGGTTCCGTTTGGACAAGTTAATTGCATTTCTAAATCACCTAAAAAAGAATGTTCCATATTTAAGCAAAGTTGTTCAACATCAGAAATACTGGTAACGGTATCTCCTGGAAGGAATCCAGAGATATTCAATGTGTCATTATAACTAATACCATTTCCATCTGGCAAATAAACCAGACCAGCTACAGAACCACCCAACTGGAAACTAGAAGTAGTTGGGTCAACACCAGAAGTGTCGGTATTGGTTACAGCTCCAATAATAACTGTTGTATCTCCTAAACAAATACTATCTCTGGTAATTAGTACGCCAGAAAAACTGGGAATTGTTGAAACTCTTACTTTAGAAACAATTGTTTGTGATTGAGGGAATTGATCAGTTATTTTTAATGAAACAAGATAACCTTGTCTTGCTGGAGGTGTAAACCAAACGCTATCATTAGTAGCAATAGTTCCATCAGAGAATTCCCATTCATAAGTAACATTAGTTGTAGTTTGAGAATATCCATTACCTGTTGTTTCAAAAGAGTAAGGAAAGGTAGGTGAAGCTACAAATAAGATAGAATCACCAAAACAAACATCTGCATATCCAGTATCGGTAGGAGTTATAATATTGCTAATCCCATTATGGTAACCTTCCATGTGCATATCAATCGGCTGTGCAGGTTGTACACAGGCCAGTGTTGCATCCCAACCAGCTCCTTCTGTAGTTCCATCCGATTTAAATCTAATAGTAAGACAACCTGTTGGGTTGTTTGCAAAACTGGAGACATGACTAAATCCGGTAGGGTCTGTTATGCTATTGTGTGCGCCTAATAAAGGGGCAGAAGTGTTAGATCCGTCATAAACAAAAATAGTATCACTACCATCAACATCAAAAACACCTCCAGTACCAAAACTTATAGATAGTTTTGATGTTGAAACAGCGTAATCAGGACAAATAACAATTGTTTCATTTTCGTTTGGGCTGTAATTTCCAGCATTTCCTGAATCAAAAAAATTGGGTGTAGGACCAGAGTTTAAAGCACAGTCAAGAGCTGGCGACACAATGTCAGGGTCAGTAATCAGTATCTGAGAGAAAGATATTGATGAATAGATGAGAACGGATAATAATATAATTATTTTTTTCATTGTTATTTTTTCTTTAATTCTCGTTGTATGAAACCTTTAGACTTAACTATTAAAAGTTTGTCTGTACCTTTAATAATAAATGCTTGAAAATCATTTTGTTTTAGCTCTATTTTTAGGCTAAAAAAATTAATGTTAGAGATGTCGTTAATTGTAACTTCTCCATATTCTGTTGGATTTTTAGCAACCTTTTCTTTTGATGATAAAGCAACGTAAAATGCGTTATCTACGCAGTATTTAGCGAAAATATATTCTTGAGGTTGTGTTTTTTTCAATTTTTTTAACTCTTTTTGAGAGTATTTTGCAAGTAATTTGGCGTCTGAATCAGTCGATTGAGCTTGTGTAATACTAACACAAATTATCAGTGAGAGGATGGCTAAAATTTTTTTCATAGTCATAGTATTTAATAATTAAGACGGCTTTATGTCTAATAAAGATGCACTAAGTTAGTAAAAGGCAATAGTATATCATAATTAAAAGAATAACTATGTTGAATCTTAAAGGGTTAGATTTTTTCTTGTTGTAAAACAAATAGTAATTTTGGCAGTATAATTGTTTCCGATAAAGTCATGCAAAAAATAATAGTTATAATTTTCAGTTTGTTTTTTTTGAATAAACTTTCTGCTCAAATAGTTTTTAATACCTCTTACCATAATTTAGGGGAGATAAATAAAGAAGATAAAAAGTATTATGATTTTACGTTTACTAATGCGGGAAAAGAAAAGGCTACAATACTAAGGTTAGAAGAGCCTTATGGCATAGATGTAAAGTTTTCTAAAAAAGAAATTTTGCCTGACAGCACTATTATTGTTAGAATTAAATATACCCCTAAAAAGAAAGGGTCGTTTAAAAAAAACATTCCTATTTGGTTGAGCGTTAGTAATGAACCTATCACTTTAACAATTGAAGGTGATGCGAAATCTTTTGACATAAATGAGTCATTACAGTGCCCTGATTTTAAATCGAGAGAGCAACAAAAAGAATTGAAATCTGATTTAAAAATTAAGGTAGTTGATGTCAATACTAAAAAACCAATAAAAAATGCAACAGTCCAAATTATTTGGGATGGGTTAAATTATAAAGCGTTAAAAACAGATGAAAAAGGATTTGTTGTTCAGAATTTAAAATGGGATAATTATTATTTTGTTGTTAATGCTGAAGCTTATGGAGCAAAAGAGAAAGCTTTTTCAACAAATCAAGAAAATAATTATTTGGAATTTGAATTAGGAGAGCCTACCGAAGAAGAAATGATTGCTATTAAAGAAGATACGTTAATTGAAGAAGTTGTAGTAATTGAACCTGAAGATTCGTTATCAACAAAAGACTTACCTATTAATTTGTTTGCACCAAATAATGTTGTTTTTTGTATTGATGTTTCTGTTTCTATGAAACAAGAAGGGCGATTGGATTTGTTAAAAGCTTCGATGATTGAATTATTAAATGGGCTTCGTCCAATTGATAAGTTGGCGATTGTAACATATTCATCGACTGTAACAACGGTGTTAAAATCGGAGTACGTAACAGATAAAGCGAAAATAACGGAGCTAATAAAAGAGTTAACTGCTGGTGGGTATACTGCCGGAGGTAAGGGGATTAAAAAAGCGTACCAATTAGCACGGTCTAACAAAATTGAAGCAGGGAATAATCAGGTAATTATTGCAACAGATGGAGGGTTTATTTTAAAAGGGAATGATATCTTAGAAAATGTTGCATTGAACTATAAAAAGGGAGTTACAATATCTGTTTTAGGAGTTAAAAACAAAAAAACAACGGTTAGGTCTATGTCATCTATTGCAAAAACAGGACATGGAAATTACATTCATATTGAATCGTATTCTCAAGCTAAAAAAGTGCTAATGGATGAGATTAAAAACAATTCAAGAAAAAAATAACATCTTTAATTTTAACACTGAACCTAAGGAAGTGTTGTCGAAGGATATTTACTATGGAAAATCAAGAAATTATCAAGAAAAAAATAGCCATTTTAGGTTCTACTGGATCTATCGGAACTCAGGCTTTAGAGGTTATAGAAGAGCATGCTGATAAATTTCAAGTAGAGGTGTTAACAGCATATAAAAATGCTGATTTATTGATTGAGCAAGCTATAAAATTTAAGCCTAACGCAGTTGTAATTGTTGATGATTCTCGATTTGAAGAGGTTTCGGAAAAGTTGTGGAAACATGATATTAAAACATTTACTGGAGAAGAAGCTTTGGCTCAGGTGGTAGAGATGGAGGATGTAAATATTGTATTAACAGCTTTGGTTGGTTATGCAGGATTACTTCCAACAATTAAAGCGATTAAAGCAAAGAAGACTATTGCATTAGCTAATAAAGAAACACTGGTTGTGGCAGGAGAGCTAATTACTAAGTTAGCTGCAGAAAATGGAGTAGCAATTTTACCAGTTGACTCAGAACATGGAGCAATTTTTCAATGTTTAACAGGAGAGGTTCAAAATAAGATTGAGAAAATTTATCTGACAGCTTCTGGGGGACCTTTTAGAGGGAAGAAAACATCAGAATTACAAAATATTACAAAAGAACAGGCCTTAAAGCATCCAAATTGGGAAATGGGAGCAAAAATTACAATTGATTCTGCTACCTTAATGAATAAAGGTTTAGAAGTAATTGAAGCAAAGTGGTTGTTTAATTTAGAGCCCGATCAGATTGATGTAATTGTCCACCCACAATCAATTATTCATTCTCTTGTGCAGTTTGAAGATGGTAGTATGAAGGCTCAAATGGGATTACCTGACATGAAGCATCCAATTCAATATGCATTGTCATTTCCTTATAGGTTTTCATCTAAATCGCCTCGTTTTAATTTTATGGATTATCCTCAATTAACATTTGAGCAACCAGATAAAGAGACTTTCTTAAATCTTTCTTTAGCATACGAGGCATTGGATAAAGGAGGAAATGTGGCGTGTGTTTTAAATGCAGCTAATGAAATAGCTGTTGATGCGTTTTTGAATGACAAAATCAAGTTTTTAGAAATTGCTGAGATTAATCAGAAGTGTATGGAAGAAATACCTTTCATAAAAACACCGACATACGAAGACTATGTGAGTACAAATGCTCGAGCTAGAGAATTTGCGTTAACTTTAGTTTTATAAATGAAACTATTTCAAACTTTACTTTTTTTATTTCTTTTCGGAACTGCTTTTGGGCAGCTAGATGGATCCTGGCAAGGAGTTTTAATTCAAGAAAACTTAGATAAAACAACTACAAATTTTGCCATTTGGGTAGATGTTAAAACTAACGGAACTCAATTGACTGGAAATTTTCGATCAGAGCAAGCTAACTCACCTTATTTTAAAGTTTCAAAAATAACAGGGAAGATAGATGGTAGTAACATTGTTTTTAAAGAAGAAGAAATTATTAGACATAGTACTCAAAGCGGTATGTTTTGGTGCTTTTTGTTAGCAAAGTTTGTTTTTAATGAGTCGGAACAAAAATTAAAAGGAACCTATACATCAGAAGGATGTATGCCTGGGGAATTGGTTTTGATAAGAGCAAATAAAAATTTTAATCATGGAGCAACAAAAATTGCAGAATCCTCTTCCCTAGAGGAGGTAGAGAAATTGTTGTCAGAAAAAAAAGCAGTAGAAGGAAAGCAATTTGTTTTAACGGATGTGAACTATCAAAGTGGGAAGCATAATGTCGTTTCAGGGTCATACACTTATTTAAATAAAATAGTAAGATTGTTAAAAGAGAATAGCTTGCTAAATATTCATTTGAAAGGGCATACAGATAGTGATGGCGATGACGAGGGCAATTTCCTTCTTTCACAAAAAAGAGCCAAAAGCGTATCTAATTATATGATTAATGAAGGGATTGACGAAGCTAGAATAACTTATGAAGGTTATGGAGAATCTCGGTCAATAGCTTCGAACCAATCAAAAGAGGGAAAAAGAGTTAATAGAAGAGTTGAGCTATTAATTATTTCAGATTAAATTTCTATTAAAAAACCTAACTTCGCCCCTAATTTTAGATTAAATGGAATACTTAATACAAGGTGGACAGTTACTACTTGGAATATCAATCCTGGTTATTTTACATGAGTTTGGTCATTATGCGGCAGCAAAATACTTTAAAACTAAAGTAGAGAGTTTCTACCTTTTTTTTAATCCTTGGTTTTCTATTTACAAGAAAAAAATTGGAGATACAGAATATGGTATCGGTTGGTTGCCTTTAGGTGGTTATGTTAAGATTGCTGGGATGATTGACGAAAGCATGGATAAGGAGCAATTGGACAAGCCTGCAGAGCCTTGGGAGTTTCGATCTAAACCAACTTGGCAACGGTTAATTATTATGTTAGCTGGAGTTATAATGAATGTAATTGTTGCTTTCTTTATTTACGCAATGGTGTTATTTACTTGGGGAGAAAAGTATATTCCTGCAAATAATGCAACTCATGGTATCTATTGCGACTCTTTAATGGTAGATCTTGGGTTTAATCATAATGACAAAATTGTTGCTTTAGATGGTGTTCAAATTGATGATGATGTTACTTACCGAGAAATTAGAATTCAATTATTATTGGATGGAATTAAAGAAGTAACAGTTGATAGAAAAGGCGGACAAGCAAGTATTGCTATTCCAGAAGATTTTCCACAAACAGTTTTACGAGTTGGATCAACAGAGTTGTTTACAGAAGAGATTCCATTTATTATTACAGCTATTGAACCAGGAAAACCTGCAGAAGCTGCTGGATTTATGATTGACGATAAAGTTGTTGCCATTAATGATGTTCGTGTATCTGGATTGGTTCAGACTACTCAGCTACTTAAAGGTAAGAAGAATGAAAAATTTAGCTTTACCGTTTTACGAGATAATGAAGAAAAAACGCTAGAAGTAACAACTACCGATAAAGGACTGATTGGAGTTAACAGGAAAATACCTTCGGAATACTTAGAAGTTAAAGTAAAGGAATATGGATTCTTCGAATCAATACCTGCAGGATTCTTTATGACAGGAAATGTTATGAAGCGTTATGTTGATCAGTTTAGTTTAATCTTTTCAAAAGAAGGTGTTAGTCAATTAGGAGGATTCGGGACAATCGCTAAAATTTATGGAACGGAATGGGTTTGGCAACGTTTCTGGGAAATGACTGCAATGATATCTGTAATGTTAGCAGTAATGAACTTATTACCAATACCAGCTTTAGATGGTGGACATGTAGTGTTTTTAACCTACGAAATGATTACTAGACGTAAACCAAACGAAAAAGTGATGGAATACGCTCAGGTGGCTGGTATGCTTTTCTTGTTAGCATTTATGTTGTATGCCAATGGTATGGATGTGGTTAGAGCTTGGTTTTAAACTAGCAGTTCCCATTCTTGTTACTAACTTATTCTTGTTTAAAAAACAGTAATTCTGCGTGCGGCATTATTATTGGATTAAAGTAGTTTTACTAATTAAGTGATGCTAACAACCCAATAACATGAAACGAGCTGAGAAAAATTATTTAGGCGAGTTCCATGTGACGGTTCAAAATAATAAAATAGACACATGCAAAAAATAATCGTTTGCCTTTTTACACTGCTGAGTATCGTAACAATTTCAGCACAAAATAATACCTCTGGTAAAGTTGAACCATTAGTTATAACAGAGAAATCTTCTGTTTTAGTTATTCCTTTTGAGTCTAAAATGTATATATCAGATATTGATAGAGATTTAGCACAAAATCATCAAATGAATTTTCAGGAAATTAAAGCTAAGTTTAGAGCAGCTTTAGATCGTGAAGTCTTTATTGCATTAAAGAAATACTACAAACCACTTTCTTTTTATTCAATCCCTCCAGAGGAATCAAGAAAGGAATTAGGATATATTTATAATTCTATAGGCTATAAATATGAGGTAGTACCTGAAGAGGTAATTGTTAAAAAAGAGAATGTAGGAACGAAGCTCCTCGGTAAGTTTAAAAAGAAGAAAAAGGAAGACGAGTACATTGAGGCAGGAATGCAAGGGGGGCAAATTGTATCACAAGTTGATAATCGTGAGAAGTACATGAAAACAACGTTGGTAAACGAAAAACTGATGCCTAGCTTAAACTCAAAATTTGGGGCACAGCATTATATTTTCATTAACCAATTAGATATTAAAAGAGGTGCTGATATGCGTTATGCAGCATCAGACGAAGGTTATAAAAGAGAGATTAAGGTACATTATACAATATTTGACAATTCAGGAACAGAAGTTAGTAGTGGTGCAATTAAATCGAGATTTGCTTCTAATGAAAATGACATTGATAAAATTATTAGAGTTCAGTTTCCATTAATTGCCGAACGAATTGTACAAAACTTAGTTGGACCAGATGCCGGTGAAGTAGAATAACATGTTTTTAGCGAAAACTCCATCCATAATAAAAAAGTATTACCCCAAGCTGGTTTGGGAAATACCTAATGCTGAAAAAAAAATCTATTTAACTTTTGATGATGGACCTATTCCGGGAATAACGGAGTGGGTGCTTGACTTGTTAATTCAATATAACATTAAAGCTACCTTTTTCTGTATTGGAGATAATGTTACAAAACATGCATCTATTTATAAACGAATGCTAGCTGAAGGTCATGCTGTTGGAAACCATACGTTTAATCATTTAAATGGATGGAAGACTGGAGGAGGAAAGTATCTTGAGAATGTAGAGAAATGTCAAAAAGTAGTTGATTCTAAACTCTTTAGACCTCCTTATGGGAGAATAAAGAAATCACAATTAAAAAAACTTTCTTCAACATATAAAGTAGTAATGTGGGATGTTTTAAGTGGCGATTTTGATCAAAAAACGCTTCCTGAAAAGTGTTACGAAAATGTGGTAAAAAACACAGTGTCGGGCTCTATAATAGTATTTCATGATAGCCTTAAAGCAGAAAGAAACTTGAAACATGCTTTACCTAAAGCAATAGAATATTTATTGGCTCAAGGATTTGTTTTTGATGTGTTAAAGTAAAATCACTTAATGATTTTAATATTTTGTCTTGAAAAAGCAACGTTTTAATGTTGATTTAGAAAAGCTACGCAATACGTATTTTGAAGTGCTTCGTTTAACGCCT
>CEWR01024861.1_pt1 | contig 14325 bp, 8 predicted proteins | sample 356321 | NCBI WGS metagenome assembly CEWR01 (sample SAMEA2621551, study PRJEB7988) | marine metagenome | biome: marine biome (ENVO:00000447); feature: mesopelagic zone (ENVO:00000213); material: "saline water (ENVO:00002010), including plankton (ENVO:xxxxxxxx)" | depth 790 m
TTAAAAATGCCATATTGCTCGGAGTGAGTTGGGTGCAGAACGGTGCGGGCGGCGAGCGTCGTGTGGCGGTATTGAATCCAGAGCCCGACTATGACCTTGGCGAGGATGATGAATTGATCTTTCTCGCGGAGTCTCGAAAACAACTGCGCACGCCGCTTGAAACGGCGAGCGATGAAGAGTCTGGAGCGTCAATTGCCCACTTCGAAAATCCCAAGATGCAACGCGTATTGATTCTTGGATGGAACGAAAACATCGGCCAAATTGTTGAAGAAATCGACGGGCATGCCAACGAACCGGTGGATGTCGCGATCGCCAGTGCTCAAACCGTCGAGTTTTTCGATGAATATAGGGATCGGCATATCGCAAGAGGGATTCGTAACGTTCAACTTACGCATATACAAGAAGACACCGCGACCGAGTCAGCATTGCGCCGTCTCGGAGTTCAAAAGTACGACGTGATTATTCTTGTCGCCGATCACTCACAACCGGGATATGACTCCGATTCGCGGACCACGTTGACGTTGTTATTGTTGCGAGAATTGCGGGGGGGAACGAACCAAGCGTTTCCTCGAGTTGTTGCAGAGTTTTACGACAAAGAAAGTCATGAACTGTGTCGTGAAACACCGCTGACGGATGCGGTGATGAGTCCAGAATTCGTCAGCATGCAGATCACTCATCTCGCGCGTGAGCCCGTACTTGCGTCGATTTATAACGAATTACTAAGTGCGGGCGGTATAGAAATCGGGCTTCGTCCGATCGAGCGATATGTCCCGTTACGAACGCGTTGTTCGTTCGCCCAATTGGTGCGTGCCACCCAGAACGCGAGTGAAATTGTGCTCGGTGTACGCATTGGCGGAATCCGCGGAGAGCCTTGCCTCAATCCGGGCAGCGCGTCGGAATTTGTCTTTGAGGAAGGCGATGTGGCGATCGTTCTTGCGCAAGAGGTGTACATTTAATATGGTCGTGAAGGCACGTGGGTGCGGTAGTTGCAGCAGTACGGAGGGGTGTATCAGCGGGCATGAATAAGATTTTGATTGTCGAAGATAATGAGATGAATCGCGACATGCTGTCGCGGCGTCTGACCCGGCGTGGGTACGAGATCGTGGTTGCGCAGGACGGGCAAGAGGGCTTGGACAAGATGCGTTCTGAAATGCCCGATTTGGTGCTGATGGACATGGGGTTACCCGTGCTTGATGGGTGGCAGGCGACCTCCCAGGCCAAGGCCAGCGACGATATCTCTGGTATTCCAGTTATCGCACTGACGGCACACGCGTTGGAGCAAGATCGCGTCAAAGCGATGGAAGCAGGTGCAGATGATTACGACACGAAGCCCATTAACTTGAGCCGGTTGATCGAGAAGATCGAGAGTCACTTACCGTCTTAGTGCTCGGGCTTGTGGCTGATCGAGCGATTCGTTGGGAGACGAATTCGATGACAATATACGACCTACATCGAGGTCACTGAGCGAGGAGGATGTTCCCATGATTGAACTCAAGGTTAACGGAACCACATTTGATCTTGACGCCGATCCGGAGACCCCCCTTTTGTGGGTAATACGCGACTACTTGAATTTGACCGGTACAAAATTTGGGTGCGGAATTGCGCAGTGTGGTGCCTGTACAGTGCATGTGAATGGATACGCGCAACGTTCCTGCCAAACCAAGTTACGTGAAGTTGGTGGCAAGGAAATTACGACCATTGAGGGTTTATCACCTCATTCCAATCATCCCGTTCAACAAGCATGGATCGAACACGATGTGCCTCAGTGTGGGTACTGCCAATCGGGACAACTGATGGCCGTAGCGGCGCTTCTTTCGGAGAACCCCGATCCGGACGATGAACAGATTGATGCCGCGATCGACAACATTTGCCGGTGTGGAACGTATCAACGGATCAGGCGCGCGATTCATCGAGCGGCCGAACTTGCGCGGGAGGCTTGATATGAATCGCCGAAATTTCATCCGTGTGGCGACGTCATCTGCTGGCGGCCTCATGCTCGCGTTTCATTTACCGGGATGTTCGAAAACAGGGCAGACCGTCAATAGCGGCCTTCCGACCGAAATCAATGCCTGGTTGGTGATCGATCCAGACGATAGCGTAATCATACGAGTGGCCAAGTCTGAGATGGGTGAAGGTATTTTTACTAGCCTCCCGATGATCGTCGCCGAGGAGCTCGGTGTTGATTGGAATCAAGTGAAGACCGAATACGCGGACGCCAATCGAAATCTCAAAGAGGATTCGGTGTACGGAAACATGAACACTGGAGGTAGCCGGTCTGTCCGGATGGGCCGTCCTGCGCTTCAACTAGCCGGTGCCACCGCGCGCGAGCAGCTAATTAAAGTAGCGGCTGATCGTTGGGAAACTGACCCCAAACTTTGCGAAGCCTCTGGTGGCAAGGTCTCATGGAAAGGTAAAAGTTTCCGGTATGGAGAGCTCGCGGCGGATGCGGCGTTGATTGACGTTGGCGACGTCGTGATCAAAGAGCCCGCGGCGTATGAATTGATCGGTCAACCGACGTTGCGGGTGGACGTGCCTCTGAAGGTAAACGGATCCGCTATCTACGGGATGGACGTTCGTCTAGATGGGATGGTGTATGCGGCGATCAAGCATTGTCCCGTGATTGGTGGGACCGTGGAAGATTACAATGATGATTCCATCCAAAACCATCCTGGATTCATTCAAGTCGTAAATCTTGAAACGGCGGTGGCCGTGGTTGCTGCCCACTATTGGCAGGCCCAGACGGCCGTTGATGCGTTAGTGATCAATTGGAACAAGGGTTCGGGTGCCGGCACATCGACAAAGAATTGGGAGACTGAATTTCTCGCAGCGCTAGAGGAAGAGGGTGTAGACGCGTCTCCGAAGCAGGCTTCTCTAGACGAAACAAAAACCGCGCTCGAAGCTTCGGATTCAACCCTCACGGGGGACTATTTTGCGCCCTATCTCGCGCATACGTGTATGGAGCCGCTTAACTGCACGGTGCATGTCCAAGATAATCGGGTCGATATTTGGACGGGTACCCAAAACCCTGAGGGGGCGACGACAATCGGTGCGGAGATCTCGGGAATTTCAACCGACAACGTTTATACGCATAACTGCTTTCTCGGTGGCGGTTTTGGGCGTCGTTCGAATACGGATTATGTTGGCGATGCGGTGCGTATTGGCATGCAAGTCGAGCGTCCTGTCCAGCTCATTTGGTCTCGAAAGGAGGATGTCCAGCAAGGACGATTCAGGCCGATGTCGGCGATACGATTTACGGCGGGTTTCGACGAAAAGAAGGAATCCGTTGTTCTAGCGAATCATTCAGTAACGCATTCGATTTTAGCGGGCATTAATCCGTGGATCGTTCGTTCAGGAATCGATCCGACTTCGGTTGAGGGATTGGCGGAGATTCCATATGCGATTCCTAAAAAGAGGGCGACGCACACCATTAAGAACACGCATCTAACGACGTGGTTTTGGCGCTCGGTGGGTAGTTCACAAAACGCCTTTGCCATGGAGAGTTTTATGGATGAGATGGCCGTGCATGCGGGCGCGGATCCTTTTGCGTTTCGACTGTCTTTGCTTCAGGAAGAGCCAGATTTGTCCCGAGTCCTAGAAGTTCTCAGAGAAAAGTCTAGTTGGGGGAAAAGCATGGCTTCGGGTACGGCGCAAGGGTTGGCTATTCATGAATCTTTCGGTTCCATTGTCGGTCAGGTCGCGGATGTTCACGTCACTCGAACCGGTAAGGTCAAAGTGGAGCGGGTCGTCTCGGTGGTCGATTGTGGCCACCTCGTCAATCCCTTGACCGCTGGGGAACAAGTCGAGAGTGGCATCATGTACGGTTTGACGGCGGCGTTATTTGGCGAAATCCGTGTTCGTGATGGAGCCGTCGTTGAGAGCAATTTTCACAATTACGAGATTGCTCGCATGATTGACGCGCCTCAGATGGAGACGCACTTTTCGCTAGCCGGTGGAGATAAGTGGGGTGGCATGGGAGAGCCGGGCCTACCGCCCTTGGCGCCCGCGGTCTGCAACGCCATTTTCAGGATAACGGGCAAGCGCGTACGTTCCCTCCCGCTTTCTCGCCACGACCTGTCGTGGGCCTGAACATATACTGAACGAGAACTCCGTCCGATCGCGGGCTGTTAAACGCCTCCCTGCTCGGGCCATATTCCCTCGCCTGTCCGGGAGCCTATTTTCGTGAAACAGGATCTTATTTTGGGTATGCAGGGTTGTGCCATTGGGTTAAGGGGACGATCCTTGAGTTTCCGGCTTTAGTGCGCCTGGCGGCAATGTGGATAAAGGGTTTAAGGCCATATTTAATCTCGACGTGCCAAGGCACGAAGTTTGGGAAAACTGCCGGTTCGATGTACAAGGTGAGACCTGTCGTATTCCCGGTTTTCCTTCGTTGGATACAGACTTGCCCGGCTGTCGAGCACGCGTCCTTGAATACGAGCCGGAACGCTGTTGGTTGCGATGCCGCAAGGCCGATTGGCCGTGTATGGAAAGCGAGATCACAATCCGTGTGGAACCTGCTAACGCCTCGGGATGGCCGACTAGAGTGCATATCGAGCAGGGTGGTTTTGATCCCTCGCTCTTCCCGTTGAAGGAAATATTTGAAACCCATTGGCTGCAGATTGTTGCCAATTTCCGGCTCTATCTTGAACGCCGTGTGCACGCGCCAGATACCCGTTGGGGGCCGAGTCTTGGGGCGACAGTTCAACAAACACCCATAGGTCTTGAGATCTTGAACATCGATGAAGGTGGTTTTACCGCGCGTTGTGGACTATCGCAGGATGACGTCCTTATCGCGATTGACTCGATCCGAATCCATGACCTTGCTCAGTTGTGGACGGTTCTCGCGCTCAAGCAACCGGGCTCTACGACGACGGTGTCTTGGGTCCACGGCCGAAAATTATTCGACGCGACCGAATCGTTATGATCGAGAGTGGTTGCACACTGGTCCGACCCATCGTCGATAAAGCGTGCTTTCGCAAATGTTGGGAGATGCTCCTTTTGTTGTGTTGCTACAACGCCGCAATTGGAGCCGAGTCCTCGGTTTTTTGGGTTGATGGTTTGGAACCGATATCGACCGATCAGCGCCGTATTGTTCCTGCTTCGTACCGTAACGTTCGTATCGATTTGGGAATGTTCAGGCTCGAATTGGCAACCGTTCCACATGAAAACAACGTTGCGTTGCATGAATCCGAATACAAGATCAGGATTCCATTGCCGGACGGGACGGACCAGGAATTTCGGATTGTCGAAGCACCCGTGATGGCCCCAGAACTGGCGGCTAAGTTCCCTTCTATCAAGACGTACGTGGGTCAGGGAATTGATGATCCAACTGCGACGCTTCGGTTCGACGTCACTCCGCAGGGATTCCACAGTGCTGTCATTAGCGAGCGGGACACCTATTACATCGATCCATACTCGCCGAACGATCTACAACGTTACATTAGCTACTGGAAAACGGAATACGAAAAAAACAACGTACCTGTCTTCGAAGAACTTCCACCGATACGGAGGGACGAATCGGTTGCCCCAAAGTTCGATGACGTCATTCGGCGGAAAGAAGCTACCAAAAAAGTCCTGCACAAAAGGGACGTCGTCGCTCGAAAGACCTCATCGGGGACGGAACTCAGAACCTATCGATTGGCGTTAGCCGTCACGGGGGAATACACGACTTTTCATGGAGGCACGGTCGCGGGTGCGGTGGCTGCGATGAACACCACCGTGAATCGGATCAATGGGGTCTACGAGCGTGAAGTGGCCATCCGGATGGTGTTAGTCGCCGATAACGATCTACTGGTATACACCAACGCTGTCGAAGATCCCTATACCAACGACGATGGTGGAACGCTCTTGAGCGAGAACCAAACCAATGTTGACGCCGTTATCGGAACGGCCAATTACGATATTGGTCATATTTTCACCACCGCCGGCGGCGGCGTGGCAGTCTTGGGATCGGTTTGCCTCGGCGATTGGAAAGCGCATGGTGTCACGGGACGCAGCGCCCCCATCGGCGACCCTTTCGATATCGATTTTGTTGCACATGAAATGGGCCACCAATTTGGGGCGAACCATACATTCAACAATTCGTGCGGGGGAAATAGATACAGTGGAAGTGCGTACGAGCCGGGTAGTGGTTCCACGATTATGGCGTACGGTGGTCTTTGCGCACCCAATCTTCAGAGTTCGGGTGACGGTTATTTTCACAACGCGAGTTACAACGAGATCATCGCTTTTTCAGTGAACGGGGGTGGCAACGCGTGTGCGGCAATCGCACAGACAGGCAATTCACCGCCAACGCTCACCATACCCCAAGGCAATCTCTCGATTCCCATCTCGACACCGTTTGAATTGACGATGGTGGGTAACGATGTCGATCAAGACACACTGACCTTTAATTGGGAGCAATACGACCTCGGACCCTCGACGGCGAGTAGCGATGATGACCTGTCGCAACCGTCCGGGAATCAACCTATATTTCGATCGTGGCCACCCGCAACTACCGGTGCCACGCGTGTCTTTCCGCGATTGGATGACTTGACGGCCAACACGACCGTGATTGGCGAGCAGTTACCGACATACGCTCGCGATTTGACGTTCAAGGCAACGGTGCGTGACAACCGCGCGGCTGGCGGTGGTGTCGCCGACGATTCGGTCAGTTATTCGGTCGCCGATACCGCGGGGCCGTTTAAGGTGACGTCCTCGGCCGCTGCATACGCGCGAAACACCACCCAGACGATCAGGTGGGATGTCGCGAACACCGATAAAGCGCCCATTAATGCGACCCATGTGGATATTTTTCTGTCGATGAATGGCGGTGCGTTGTACGCCGTGACCCTAGCGGAGAGAGTGTTAAACGATGGATCGCATGACGTGGCGTTGCCGGATCTTGAAATCGCGGCGGCACGATTCAAAGTAAAGGGCTCGGACCATATCTTTTTTGCGATTTCGGATGCGGATTTTGCGATCGAAAACGATGGCGATGGTGACGGCGTTGCCGACAGCGTTGATGCGTTTCCGGATGATGTCGATGAGTGGGTAGATACCGACGGAGACGGTGTCGGCAATAACAGTGACGACGATGATGATGGGGACGGCGCCCCCGACTCCGCCGACAACTGCCCGTTGTTGGTAAGCGAAAGTCAGGTCGATACGGATTCGGACGGTCTGGGTGACGCCTGCGACGACGATGATGACGCTGACGGCGTCCTGGACACGGCCGACGCGTTTCCGCTCGATTCCTCGGAAGCGGTGGACACGGATGGCGACGGAGTAGGTAACAATGCGGATGTTGATGACGATGGCGATGCCGTTGGCGATGAGACCGATAACTGCCTGTTGGTATTGAACCCCGAACAGGTCGACACCGATGATGACGGCATCGGTAACGCCTGCGACGACGACGATCCCGGGATTGGCCTTCGATGGCTCGATAGCGATTCAGCGGTTGGACCGCCCTTTGACTGGATCGACATTTCAGCGACCGGTGCCGAGATCACGGGGTTAACCGATGACAACCACATGGGCCCATTCGATATCGGCTTTGATTTCATGTTCTACGGCGATCCACAGACGCAGTTTTATGTGCAGTCCAACGGTGTGATTAGTTTTCATGACTTCACCTTTGGTCCGGAAAACCAATTGATTCCATCCGAAGATTTACCGGTTCCAGTGATTGCGTGGATGTGGGGTGACTTGTATCCACGGATTTTTTCAAATGTGTATTACCAGCTGATCGACGGGGACAAGTTGGTGATCCAGTTCGCAAACTATGGCGAGTACGCGAGCGATTCGGGACGTGTCAATGCTGAGGTTATTTTCAAGAAAAACGGCGACATCGTGTTCCAGTATTTGGATTTTCAGAACGAGATGGAGCTCACGAGTTCCACCATCGGCGTTCAAAACGCGGACGGTACGCACGGAATGCGAGCAGGGTATAACGCCAGTTATCTACACGATGAGTTGGCGATTGTTTTCAGTTTTGATGTGGATCGAGACGGAATCGATGATGGCGTTGACAACTGTCCGTTTGTTGTCAACCTCAGTCAGTTAGACGCTGATGCTGACGGTCTCGGCGATACCTGCGAGCGATACAGTTGGTCCGACAATAAAGCGGCAGGTGGTCCGAGCTTCGCGTGGCTCGATATCGCGGTGACTGGCACAGAGATCACCGGCCTAACCGACGACAATCATGTTGGTCCATTTGATATCGGTTTCGATTTCGAATTTTTTAGTGAGACGCAGACAGAGTTCTACGTGCAATCAAACGGTGCCATCAGCTTTGTCGACAAATATTTCACTGTCGACAATCACGCCACCCCAAACTCATACGGGTACGACAATGTGATCGCGTGGATGTGGGACGATTTGTATCCACGGACCGATTCCAACGTGTACTACGAAGTTGTGGATGGCGATCTGGTTATTCAATTTGATGATTACGGTGAGTGGGTGAACGATACGGGTCGCGTGGACGCTGAAGTCATTCTTAAACCCGATGGACGAATATTGATTCAATACTTGGATTTTCGAGATGGGATGACCCTCGACAGCGCGACGGTGGGTATCGCGAGCCCAGACGGAAACGTCGGCAGCCAAGTGGTATTCAATGCCGGGTACTTCCAGAACGAATTGGCGGTTTTGTTCAAGATCGATATTGACGGCGACGAAGTCGACGACGCCACCGACAATTGCATTTCGGTAGTCAATACGGACCAGCTCGATACCGATGCTGACGGAGCGGGCAATGCGTGCGACGCGGACGACGACGCGGACGGTATCACGGATGCACTGGATAATTGTCCGCTTATTGTCAGTACCAGTCAGCTCGATACGGACGGGGACGATCGGGGTGATGCATGCGACGATGACGATGATAACGATGGTGTGACGGATCTGGCGGACGAGTTTCCCATCGATGCGTCGGAGTCTGTGGATACTGACGGCGATGGCATTGGCAATAACGCGGACACCGATGATGATGCCGACGGTGCGTCGGACGTTGTAGATAACTGCCCGTTGGTGACCAATGCGTTGCAGACGGATACCGATGGTGACGACTTCGGCGATGCGTGTGACAGTGATGACGACGGAGATGGGATTCCGGATACCGCTGACGTGTTTCCCATCGATGCATCGGAGTCGCTGGATACTGACGGTGACGGTTTGGGTAACAACGCGGATTCCGACGACGACGGCGATGGCTTTTCCGATGCACAAGAAGCTTCTGACGGAACCGATCCGATGGATCGCAATTCGTGTCGTGGCTGTTTTAATTTCGACATTGATGTTGACGGTGCGACGGCGGCACTGACAGACGGCTTACTTGTCCTTCGTCATTTATTTGGATTCGCCGATTCGTCGTTGACGGAAGGTGCTATGACTGCCTCCGCCACGCGCCTCGACCCTGCAGCTATTGCCACGTACTTGGAAACAAATTTAAGCCAGGTCGATATTGACGGCGACGGTCAAACGGAGGCGCTCACGGACGGTTTATTGTTACTTCGGTATCTCTTCGGGTTTGATGGAGATGCGCTCATTCAGGGCGTCATCGCCGAGTCGGCAACCCGCACAACGTCGGAAGAGATCAAAGGGTACATTGCTTCAATGGTCGTGAACTGAAGCGCCGGGTGGCAGAGACTCTAAGTTCGTGTTGGTTGCAGAGCGCTGCGGCCCCGCAAATCCTAATGGCAGCCAATAGGTCTGTGCCGTGCGAGCCTTCAGTTCCTTAATCGAGGGAATCGTTTGTTGACTAAATGTTCGTACTTGTCGGTAATCCGTTCGAGTTGGCGATCACCAATGGGCTTCGATAGATTAGGACTGACACGTTTCCGGGCTTCGGCCTTCGTCATCCCGTTTTCGACCAACGTGACGTATTGAATTACGGCCTCAACGTTCCGTCGTTGCTTTTTGTAAACGTCGAAAGCGTTCTTTTGCTTGGGGTCTAAAGCTTTTCGTAAATCGCCGTACGCTAAGGCGTCGTTGACAACGCTGTCGAAATACTCCTGCACTTCGTGTGGCGGTACCTGATTTTTCTCTCGACAGATTTTTAAACACTCGAGTGCGTAGTAAGGGTTGCCGGTGTCGTCATACATGACCCAGGCGAAGGCGATCCGGGCATCGGTATCTAGTGCGTCGATGTTTCGTGTGCCGGCCTCTAACGTTTTGAACGAGTCGGATAACGCCTCGGAAACATTCTTTAAGGCATCAAGAGATTTTTTGAGGGGATTATTGAGAGAGGGTAGCTTGATTGCCATGGTGGTATACCGGGTGAGCTCGAATGTTTCATTTCCGAGAATTAGCGTGGTCTATCTGCTATTTAACTCTTAATCTGGCGGAAGAGGTATCTAAGGTCTTGAGTTAAGTCCCTCTTCAGGTCTTTACAAGGTCCTCAATCGCAAGCTCAGCCGCTTCGAATGCACCCTCGGTCATGGCATCCGCTGTTGCATCCGAGTTTGCGATCGCGATTCGCCCAAACGTCTTGCGTGCACCAAGCCAGGGTGACCGCTCAGGCGACAGCTCGTCCAGCATCCATGCGAACTGTCCCGTTTCCGGGTCGTGGCCATACGCATAACCGTGCGGCCAGCGATTCACCGTGATCGCTTCGATGTCGCGCGCAGGATCGAAGCCACCCGGCGACAGCATACGCCCGAGTTGATCCCGGATTCTCTCTTCGAACGTCTCGAATGTCGTCGTGAGCAACTCCCCACGCGCGGCCCGCCACTGCTTGGGAGCCGGTTGTCCGCGTAGTCCGGGGTCCAGCGGAGCGCGATACAGGCGCAGGACGACGGGCTCATCGGGTTTGCTTGCATGCCGATAAGCGCCAATGTTGACCGGAGCGGTAAGACGGGCCGACTGAAAGTAGCTGCCCGGGCAACGGGCGCCATTAATCCCGAGCCTGGCAAAGGCGGTCCAGTCACGGAGCAGAACATTGGTGTAGATTAACGGTGCTTTTGCGGCAAGCCACAACGCTTCCTTCTGTGCCACCGGCAACTCGTCGCAAATGTAGGGGATGGCGGCGTTGTAACAGGCCATGACGCACCGTCCCGCACGAACCTGGTACGCGCGGTCGCCCCGAACATATGTTACCGCAACCTCTTTGGCCGTCGTCGGGTCGCCACGATGCCGCACATTGACGGCGGTGCTATTGAGGCGCACACGCACCGCTGCGTCACTCGAATCCAGAGCCCCGTAATCGAAACGCGCGGTGACAACGTCATCCAGTGTATTCCCAGGCGCGACGTCCGGCACCAGCGAGCGCACTAGGAGACGCGCGATCGTCGCATTGCCGTCCGGAAACTGGCAGAACTGCCATTCTCCAGTTTGCACAGCACCTGTCTCCACATAGTCGGCCACCCCGAGTGCTGCGGTACCGGGCCAGCCTTCGCTGATCGCAACCCAGGTAGATATCGCGTCGAGTCCGATCGCCCAGGTGGTGCACTCCCAAACGTATGACAGCGCTTCCGTGCCGATTTTTGCGTGCTCGAGCAAGAACTTTTCGTAGCTGGTCTTTCGAACGAACTCGAGCTTTTCCGCCGGGCTCAATCGGCCCAGGTAGTCGGCATCGGACTCGTAGAGACGGACGAGTTCTTTCTGCGCCGTCTCCGACAAAGGTGTCCTCGCAAAATATTCGCGCCAGGACGGCTGGCCAACACGCGTCAGGAGCGTATCGCTACCGAAAGTCTCCTTGCCGAGAAACGCACCACGCTCGAGCCCATGAGCCCCATAAACTGATTCATCATGAAATTCGGCATATCGCGAAACATCGATGCCAAGCGACGCCAACAAGCGACGTCCAGATTCGCTATAGCGTCGAAGGTCCTGGATGTTTTCCGTACCACCATGCGACAGCAGCATACGGCCACCAAGCCAAAACTCATTGCGCTTGGCGTGTCCGCCGAAGTCGTCATGGTTATCGAGGATCAGGATGCGGGCACCTGGCACTGATTCACGGTAATACCAGGCTGCGGAGAGGCCGCTCAGCCCACCACCCACAACGACGAGGTCGTAATATTCGCCGGTGTCTTCCGGACCGTCCCAGCGGGTACCGTCTCGCATTCGGTGGGCAACCTCGTAGGACCCTTCATGGCTGCCACGCATACCGGTGCGGATGGGTGGATAACCATCGGTCGGCGCTTGCGCCTCCGACCATCTCCAGGCCAGGCTACCGCTGATCGCAACTGCCACACCACCCATAAAGTCGCGGCGCGTGATTGAACGGTTCATTCCGGGCAATCGATTTTTCATAGCATGCTTCCGTCGCAGTCAGCCATACAATTGCCTCTCAGGACAAGTGCGAATCCCTGCTGTCGAAAAGCTTAGCAGAATCGCCGGAACGCTATTTCCCCTGCAAAGAGGCCAGCGGTTCGGCGGTCTCGATCAGTATTTGACGCACCTCTTTGGGCATTAGCTTAGGATTGGCCGAGAGCATTACCGCTGCCACCCCAGAGATAATTGGCGCCACATCCATGCCGCCAGGTACGACGATGACAGTGCCTGACCAAGACACTTCGCTAAGACTAAAATCATGGGTGGCGGAGCCGGGATGATATAGTTATTCCAAAGTGACACGATCAAAGGTAGAGGCGCGCCATGCCGGAACGTAACCTGAGTCCGGCCGAACAACAGTTTTTTCAAAATCCCTATCCTGCATACCAACTTGCCCGGAACACGCGGCTGATATTTGATGAAGCAAATCAGTTCTGGCGGGTGACGAATTTCCAGGACGTGGACGACATTCTGAAAGACCCTCGCTTTGCCAAACAACCACCCCCAGGAACAGAGGCTAATAGTCCCATCCGCCAGGTCGATCGCTTTAACCGTGGCATCCTGAATCTGGATCCACCCGACCATACGCGCCTGCGCGCTCTGATGGTCAAAGCCTTCAACGCTCGCGGCATGGAAGCCATGCGGCCTGGCATACGGGACTTAGTCGAACAATTGATAGAAAAAGTGTACGAAGGTGGCAGCATGGAGCTGAAAAGTGAGTTTGCACATCCGATTCCCGCTACGATCATTAGTGACATGCTGGGGATTCCGGAGGCTGATCGACCCCGCTTTGCAAACCTGTCGAACGACATCATCCGCTACGGTAACGACCTTTTACAGGCAAATGACGACAAGGCCGAAGAATCTGTTCGCGAGTTTGATGAGTACCTCGGATCTCTATTTGCAATCAAACGCCAAACGCCAGCTGACGATCTGACGACTGCGCTCATCAACGCAAGGGATGAACAAGGCGCACTGACGGAAGAAGAACTGCACCACAATATTAGGCTCCTATTCATCGCTGGACATGAGACAACGGTTAATCTGATTTGCAATGCTGTCATTGCGATCGCACATCACGAGGCTCAGCGCCAACGCCTGATCCAAGACCCTAGTCTCATGCCCAGTGCCGTCGAAGAATTCCTCCGCTACGATTCATCTGTTCAGCAACTACCTCGGGTTGCTCAGCAAGATGTGGAAATCGACGGGCAGACGATTCGTGCAGGGCAGATGGTGGTGCTGATGCTGGGATCGGCTAACCATGACCCTGAAATCTATACAGAAGCAGAACAACTCGACGTGACCCGGTCATTTACGCGCTCCAAGTCATTTGGCGGTGGTGCACACTTCTGCCTGGGCGCGCAGTTGGCAAGAATCGAAACGGAAATAGCTTTGAACGCTTTGTTGAAACGCATGCCAGACTTCGAGGTGACCTATCTCGATGCGCTAGAGTATCCCCCTAATCCGTTCTTCCGGGGGCCGGAGAGATTGGATGTAGCCTGGCACCCTCGCTAGGCGTCGCCCCAATAGCCGTTCCTTGGTGACCGGGTGCAACTTGACGACGAAGCCAAGTTGCCGGGGCTGGTAAAACTCTGTTTCACTCGTTCATGCATATACTAGGCCGGTTCGTCCGCGTTCTCTTGAGAGGCGAACTAGTGATTTCCGCACAAGCCAGTCTGGCGGTTAGGACGAATAACCACCCTGTTACCCTTTTTCCACTTTCAGAAAAGTATCGTAGTTCCTGCGGGTTGCTCGCAGTCCCTTTCGGCTGATTTAAACGTGCGTTGATTTATCGAAATTGTGGCAATTTGGGCATCGAATTCAGGCTCAGACCGAACGCGACGGTCACCGGTGCGTATTCGATGCCCAGAAAAACAAACTAGGTATCTGGGCCAATGAAGATAACGTTGCGCCGTGGGATTACCGAAAGAACGACAAGTCATTAAAGATCTCAATCCAACCACACCTTTTTTGTATCTGGCTAGGGACAACAATAATTGTCTTGAGTAGTTAAGGGCCCCGCGGGGGTCTAAATTGGGTAGGAATAAGATTTAACGTGGTACAAGA
>CEWR01069545.1_pt1 | contig 14297 bp, 7 predicted proteins | sample 356321 | NCBI WGS metagenome assembly CEWR01 (sample SAMEA2621551, study PRJEB7988) | marine metagenome | biome: marine biome (ENVO:00000447); feature: mesopelagic zone (ENVO:00000213); material: "saline water (ENVO:00002010), including plankton (ENVO:xxxxxxxx)" | depth 790 m
AGCCCACCGGTCGGACCCGCCCCGGTAATCGGTGCGCCGGGGGCAAACACGTCCACCAGGTAAGGGTGCCTCTGGGAGAAGGGAGTAATCACGTCTGGCCCGCTGGTCTCGGCCGTCGCTCCACTCCCGTAGGAGACCCGGCCGATGTTCCGATCAAACACCGCGCCCACGGCAATCACACCCGGATCCGCAGCAGGGGCGGAAATCCCGGTCACACTGTCGACCGAGTAGTAAGAATTGCCGGCTGCCGCGACGGTGATCACGTCCAGTGATTCCAGCGCGGTGAATTCATCTGCCCAGGAGGTGTTGTTGCGGACATAGGAAAAGTTACCGTAGCCGAGTGACATGTTAATGCTGGCGATGTTGTACTCTGCGGCATGTGCAACAACCCATTGCAATGCCTCCTCAATGTCACGGCCAGTTGCTCCACCCCCTGAATCCGGGAACACCTTGAGGTGAATAATACTGGCTCCCGGTGCCATCCCCGTAAGCTGGCTGTCACTCGATGCCACGATACTCGAGACGTTCGAACCATGCCCGCTGTGGTCACTGGCATCGCTGTCGTTCTCCCCGGAAAAGTCATAGCTGTAGACAATCCTGTCCGAGATTCCATCGTCATCCGCATCGGCGCCAAAGAACGGATGATCCAGGTCGATCCCGGTGTCCAGGATGACAACCGAAAAACCGCTTCCATTGATGCCTGCAAACAGCTGGCTGGAACGCAGTTCATCAAGCCGAACAAGCGGAGACGACTGGATCGTCTGGACAGGAATCCCCTCGCTGGAACTCGTCAGTTCAGCCACCTGTGGCTGGACGATGACAAGATCGCTGCCTGTCGACGAGAGAGTTGCCAGGGCGGCATCGATGCGTGCCGGGGAGATCGAACCGGGCACGTCAGGCGCGAGGGCACCGGGCAGCATGATCGCAGCAGCAGTCAGCATCTGCCGCGATTCAAGCTGTTCAAAAAAGAGTTTTCGTATCCGTACTTTTGAATGACGCTGATTCCATCCAGCCCATAACCGCCCAGGGCGGTACGGCCGCTGCATGATTCCTCCTCGCGATTCCTGTTCCATGGAGCGAGAGATCGCTCCGGTATCGCATTGCCCAGGCAATTATGCGCCCTTTCGGGCAAAATCAAAGGAAATCCACGTCTTTGATTGTCTCCAGGCTGGGTAGTTGTAACGGATGTACCATCCCACTGGCGTATTATGACGGTCGCGTCGAAAGTGACCTGCCGATCCTCCAGATGGACACTTCCGCTCGGTGGTTTGTCGCTCTTCCGAAGCAGGGGGGTAAGGATCGCGTTGAGGGCTATCAGCAACAGGACAATCAGCGACAGGGCCTGTAATTTCTTCCTCGGAAGCCGATCTCCAGCTCGCATTCCCAGGAACGTGCCAAGAAACACAAAGGGCAGACCAAGAGCACCGATCGACAGCCCCAGCACCGCTTTTTCCCCAAACAGCAGGATCAGCTGGATCGACAACGGCACCATCCCGGTCACAAGCATATTAAAAAGGAAAGCCCTGCTGCGAAGCGGATTCCAGGGCTGGGCCATCACCCAGATCGCTACTGCCGGTCCGCCCATCCCGCAAAATCCAAGCAGGAACCCGCTGATTGGAAACGCGATCCAGGTCCAGAAACCTTTCAGCTCCTTCACCGGTTCCACCCGGACCAACCACTTCGTGATCACGACAAGGAGCAGCACGATTCCGATCCCCTGGCGAACATAATTCGCTCCCAGCTGGCCCACCAGGAAGAGCGCCCATCCTCCCAGCGGCATCACCAGGATACGAATCCCTGCAGGACGCCAGGCAATCTTCCACTGGGCATGGTCCTTGAGGCGAACCGAACCAATCAGAGACTGGGCCATGGAGGTCATCACGATAATCGGAATCGCCGTACGGTGATCAAATCCTGCCATCAACAGGAGCGGGATTCCAAACACGCCGGCGCCAAAACCGATCACTGCCTGCAGCAGGCTGCTCGCCAGCAGGATCAGGCCGGCAACAACAAGCTGCCAGATCTCGTAATCCAGTTCCATTCCAATAAACACGCCGTGATCCTCGAAAAGAACCTACTTGGTCGACCGTGAATTCCCTGTTATTACCAAACGATCTCAAATTGACTACCCGTAACAACAGCCCTTTACTATCCTTGGAGGTTTGCTCCTCATGTCCAAGGGAAATCAGCGAGTGATGGGCCAAGTCATAAAATTGCCACCACAGGAATCCCTCACCGATGACGGCAGCAAGCCGGGTGGCTGGTGGCATGACAGCGAAACAGCCGGACGAATTATCTGCGACCTTTGTCCCCGTGAATGCAACCTTGGTGACGGCGACCGTGGTTTCTGCTTTGTCCGTGAAAACCGTGATGGGCAGATGCTGCTGACCACCTACGGTCGCAGTACCGGTTTCTGTATCGATCCGATCGAGAAGAAGCCGCTGAACCATTTCTTCCCCGGCACGAGCGTTCTCTCGTTTGGCACGGCCGGTTGCAACCTGGGTTGCAAGTTCTGCCAGAACTGGGACATCTCCAAGTCTCGCGAGGTCGAGCGATTGAGCGAGCAGGCGACGCCGGAGATGATTGCCACGGCCGCCCGCACGCTCCAGTGCCAGAGTGTCGCCTTTACCTACAATGACCCGGTGATCTGGGCCGAGTACGCGATCGACGTGGCCCGGGCCTGCCGGGCAGGGGGAGTGAAGACCGTTGCCGTGACCGCCGGCTACATTTCCCCGGACGCCAGGGAACCCTTCTTCAGTGCCATGGATGCTGCCAATGTGGACCTGAAGGGATTCAACGAGGACTTCTACCGGCTGATCACGCTCTCCCACATGCAGCCCGTTCTGGATACGCTCTGCTGGATCAAGCAGGAAAGCGACACCTGGCTGGAGATCACCAACCTCTTGATCCCGGATGAAAATGATTCCGAGGACGAGATGCGGACAATGTGTGACTGGATCCTGGACAATCTCGGGGACCAGGTCCCGGTTCACTTCACTGCCTTCCATCCCGACTACCGAATGACCGACAAGCCGCGCACTCCCCACGAGACATTGCTTCGCGCCCACGAGCTTGCTCGCCAGCAGGGAATCCAGTATCCCTACGTTGGAAATGTGAACGATCTGCAGCACCAGAGCACCTACTGTCCGGCCTGCCAGCACATCCTGATCGAACGTGACTGGTACGTACTGGGAGAGTACCAACTGGTGGACAACTGCTGTGGCAACTGTGGCCACACGATTCCAGGACAGTTCGACAAGCAGCCAGGAAGCTGGGGTTCTCGCCGACAGCCGGTTCGTATCCAGGATTATGCTCCGGCGACTCCCTCCAAAGAAAGCAGGTCCGCCATGGAAAGTGCGCAGGAGCCAGCCAGCAGCGATCCGAATACCAGTTTTGTTCCGCTTGATGACAACCAGCAGCAGGTTGTTCACCAGGCGGCCTGCGAGATTATTTCAGCCACCCTCTGCAAGCGAGAAGTCCAGCTGACCGACAGCACACTGGCCAGTTCTGCCGAATTTACCGTGATGGGTTCCTTTGTCACGCTCAAGCGAAAAGGACAGCTGAGAGCCTGCTGTGGCGTGCTTGGCGAGCCGATGCCACTTTCCCAGGCACTGCAGCAATCGGCGATCAGCACCGCCACCCGCGACAGACGTTTTCCACCCATTTCACCCAGCGAGCTGGCCCACCTGGATGTCGATATTTCCCTGCTGCACAACTTCCAGCCGATCGGTGAAACAGGGAGGAAGAGAGTCGACGTGGTCCAGGTCGGTCGCCATGGACTGGTCATTCGCCATGGAACACAGAGTGGATTGCTGCTGCCAATCGTCGCAGTCGATCACGGACTGGATGCAGAGTCCTTCCTCCGCCACGTCTGCCTGAAGGCGGAACTCCCCGAAGCCACCTGGCTCGAAGAGGACGCCAGCTTGCAGACATTCGAGGTGCAGTACATCGAATCGGCCTGGGATCCAGAGGTGCCGACTGCCACAAGGACCGGGCAGTTGCTCAGCAGCGAGGAACTCAGCCAGCTGCAACAACACTGTCGAGAGAATATCGCGGCACTCGCCAGCGGGGCGACTCCCAGTTACTACCTGACAGGCTGCCCCGACGTGATGACACATGGTATCGCCATCCAGCTCACCCTTCCCGCCCAGGACACCTCGCAGCACTGGGCACGCTTCTCCCCACGCAAGGCGATGCCACTTCAGGCAACTCTCTACCAGCTGGTCGAGCTGGCAGCCGCGGAATTGAGACAACGCAACGTTCCCGTCCAGGCCGTCACGGCCCTGGAACTTGACGTACTGGTGCTGGACGATCCTGCCATGCATGGCAGCCTCGAGGAACGGGACCTGTCGGAAATCGAAGCGGGACGGGCGGTCGTGATGATCCGTGATGAGCAGAGTAGCTGGGCATACAACAGCAGCCTCTCACCCCAGCTACTGCTGGACGAGGCCACGGAAAGAGCGGCGGTCCAGGATCCTGCTGGCTGGCACGTGCTCAGCTTTCGGTCCGCCTCCACGTGCCCTGAATACAACATCAGTAACATCACCCGACCGATAGCGAGTGAGGAGATCCGGCCGGCAGCAGTGGCCGGTCGATTTTACCCGGAAAGTGAGGAAGAACTCTGGCCACTGGTCGACAGGCTGATCGGAGACCTACCTGAAAAAAAACAATCCTGCCCTGCAGTCATGGTTCCTCATGCCGGACTTATTTATTCCGGCCAGTTGGCAGCCGATGTTCTCAAGGAAGTCCAGATCCCTGCCACCGTGATCATCTTCAGTCCCAAGCACACACGACTGGGAGTTCCCTGGGCCGTGGCACCTTGCCAGTCCTGGTCGCTACCGGGAGCTACTATCGAGTCCAACCGGCAACTCGCGGAAAAACTGGCTGCAAGGATCGATGGACTCCAGCTGGATGCTGCCGCCCACCAGCAGGAACATGGCATCGAGGTGGAATTACCGCTGCTCTGGCGACTCGCCCCGGAAAGCCAGGTGGTGGGGATCGCCATTGGGGAAGCAAGCCTCGAGCAATGCAAGCAGCTTGGTGGCCAGCTGGCTGACATCCTGCGTGAGCTGGAGACCCAGCCGCTGCTGGTCATCTCCAGTGACATGAACCACTTTGCCACTGACGAGGTCAACCGGCAGCTGGACGCCCTCGCCCTGGAGGCCCTGGAGAAACTCGACCCGGACCATCTTTTCGAGGTCGTCACCGGCAACGAGATCAGCATGTGTGGCCTGCGACCGGCGGTGATCGTACTGGAGTGCCTGAAGCAGCTGGGGCAGCTTTCCGGATGCCAGCAGGTCGGCTATTGCACCAGCGCGGAAGTCTCCGGGGATACCAGCCGGGTCGTCGGTTACGCCGGTGTGACTTTCCAGACCCAGCCTAGTTCCCAGGGCGGGGAGTCGGCATCTTGAGCCACTGGACCATCTGGTAAGCCGCCTCCAGTTCGCGGCGCTGAAACTGTTGATTCAACCGACCATTGCCTGGAGAAATTCTCACCTGGGCAAGCTGCTCCCAACTCATCTTGTTATTCAGGTGCCAGGCCGCCAGCTGGACAACTCTCTGGTTGGCCGGGGTCAGGTATCCCAGGAGCTGGCTCACCATGTCATTGGAGACCACCTCACTGACCGGGGCCAGCTTGTACTTATTTCGAGGTCCCGGTTCGGGAATTCCATATTGAAGACAGACCGACTTGACCGTCTTGCGAACCACCTTTCCCGGTGACACGGAAAAGACGCCGCCACGATGAACCGCTGGAACAGAACCTCCGCCATTGGTGGATTTTCGAGCCTCCGCAGGGTCGCTATAGCCGATCCCCAACGCCTGGGTTTGCTGCTGCGGGTTACGGGAGGAAATGGATCCAGGCTCGGGCAGAACGGGCACAGCCGCCAGCACTCCCGGAATGCGGATCTGGAGCACCCCGTCGGTGGTATTACGCACCAGCAGGGTTACCTGGTGGGCATCCCGCGGCACAACACGTACCTCTGCCTTTCCGGAGGCCACGGCATCGAACACGAGAATCTCGCTGACCAGGCCCTGCTCCTGGGCGACCAGCGGCGACGTTGCCAGGGCCAGAAGACAGGTACAAGCGGCAGCTGTCAGGTATCTTTCCATGTGTATAGTGCTCCTACCGCTGGCCTGCAATTCTCTCTTTCATCACCTGAATTGCCTGCCGGTAGACCTTCATTACCGACTCTCGTTCCTCGTCATCCACAAAGGTCGCCATCTGGCTGATGAACTCCATGCTGGCGGTCATCTCACCGACCAAGGCCTCTGCCACCTCGGCCTGGAAACGCAGCTTGCCAGCGTACTCCACGTAGATCGGGCTGGTATGGCTAAAGAGGGGCTTGCCAAAGGCGTTGTTTCCTGCCTCCAGGTCCGTGCGCAGGGCAAACCAGCCAGGCTGGTCTACCGTCACGGTCCGTTCCAGCCGGGCTTCGAAATGGTCCCCCTGTTTCCGAGCAGCGATCCGCTCGATCACCACTCCGTTATGGACAAGCTCCAGGTGGGAAAAGTCCTCACGCCCCACTGCACGGCCCGAGAGCATGATCGTCCCCGCTCCATCCAGCTTGATCGTATCTCCCAGCTGCTTGCCATTGGCCTCAAATTCCAGCAGCGGACCATTGGTAATGAAGGAGCGCCCCTCTTCAAGCTCCTTTAGCCACTTCTTTTGTGTCAGGGATCCCTCCAGCGGGACATAGACACGGTTAAAGTCGTAGATGAACCAGTCGGTGCCCGTCGAAAACGGCGCTCGCATGCCAACATCCAGGTAACGGTAAAAACTCACGTCATACGCCCCGTGGGAACCTCCATCGAAAATATTCTGGGCATGCACCAGGCCCTCGGTCCAGTTCGGCAGGTCCTCATGCCCAAAGGTATTGTGACACCAGATGACCGTCCCCCCATCCCGGTGTGTCTTGAGTATTCCCTGCCGCAACGGAAGGCCATCGGTCCCACTACGCATGATGCCTGGCCCAATGCTGATCGGCCTCACCAGCTCGGGGATATTCAACAGCATCACGTGTCCGTACCCCTCGCCCCCGCGGCCAAAATTATGCCGGTGCTCCTCGCCAAACCCCAGCTGCACACCATCCCTTGCAAATCGCTCCACGTCACCAGGAGTAAACGTGTTGGTGATGTAATCCCGTTCATCCGGGATCCTCCGCAGCACCGAGACGAAAAGCAGGTCGAGATCATCGGCTGCCGGAACGGTACGCAGGTAGTGGTCCATCTCGGCATGAGTCAGTTTCATCAGGTGCAGGTGCGTGTTCCCTCCTGCCAGGCCCCGTTCGGCGGTGGAGTAAAAGGGTGTGAGATGGATCCGCAGCCGGGCTTCTGATTTGCCAGCAAGGTCAATCTCCCTGGTCTCGCTGGCGGCCTGGATGCCATGCAGCACCTCGACCTTTATTTTCGAACTGGGGAGCTGGATCGTCGCCCGCGGCGGCATGGCAAACCAGCCACCTTCCCGCTGGATCAACTCTCCCAGTTCGAGTGGTTTCTCTGCCCCGTCGAGCGTGATCCGCACGTTCCCGGCAATCGGCCTGCGTTGTCCCGGTATGGAAAGATCAATCGTCAGGGCACATTCCTGCTCGCTGGTCCCCGGGGCGGGCTGGACCTGCGTCTTTCGCTGCTGCTGCTGGCGGAGAAAACGCTGGCGAGTCTGCGGATGACCATCGACCCCGCCTGGCCCGAAAAAACCGGTCGCCAGGAACAAGAGGACAAGGAAACAGGACGATCTCATCGGTATCCTCCAGGGACTGGGCTAGCCTTCCCGCTGGTCCGCTATGGCAGTAGCAAAACCACGGATCGTGTTGGCATCCAGCTTGACCTCGCCGGCAGTTCCGGCAATTCGAATTCCTGTACGCTTCATCGGCTGGCGGGTCTCAATAATCTCGTTCCCCACGATGCGGGTATCACGTGTCTGACCGTGAATATCGATCGCCACGCCATCCTCTCCGCCACTGTCGATAATCTTGTTGTTCTCGAGCAGGTTTCGGTTGGCCCAGAAATCCTGGCCACGGGCATCATCACGAAAGAGTATGCCCACCTTTCCACTGTTACGAACCTGGTTGTTGCGCATCACGTTGTCGGTATCACAATGCCCGATGGAAATCCCATAATTACGGTTCCCCTCCATCACATTGCCCTCGGCCAGACCAAACTTGACACCCCAGCACCAGAACAGGCCGATCGTGTTGTTGGCCAGCGTGCTGTTGCGGATCACCGGACGCTGTGAACCACTTCCCGGGTGCACTCCCAGGTCAGCATTGTCATGACTGTGACAGTTGTCCACCACCACGTCATGGCAGATCTGGAAACTGATCCCGTCACCGTTGTAGTTCCGGGTGGTCACGTTCCGGAAGGTGTAGCGGTTACAGTCCTGCAGGAAGATACAGCCGGCATAATTGCCATCCAGCCGCTCATTGTTCGTACGGTTCCCATCGAACGTCAGGTTCTCTATCAGCACATCCTTGGTGTGCTCGCTGGTAAACAGCGGAAAGAGTGACGAGATCGTCGGTTTCCCACTTAGCCAGACGTTCTTGCGAAGACCGTCATTGAGCTTGAAGCGATTCCCGGAGCGGGCCACCAGGGTTCGCTTGATAACGTCGGTCGCCCCGCTACTGGAATTCTTGGTTCGAAGTACCACGCCGTCGCCAACGCGGAACCCATGGCCTTTTTTGACAGTGACTTCCTGGTCATACCAGTCCGAATCGGCCGCAAGTTCCAGGGTCTGGGAATTGATCTTCGTGATCACCGATTCGGCACCACTTCCCTGGATGCGAATGCGATCGGGAAGCCAGACGGCATTACGGAGGGTGTAAGTCCCGGGCAGAATCTTGACGGTTCCCCCACCCAGTCGGGCCACGTAATCGACTGCCGCCTGGATGACCTTGTCATCGGTCCCCACCAGGTCGGCCTTCTTGTTCCCGACCGTCAGGGTCAGTCGCTTCTCCCACTGCGGTTCGAATTTCTCATCCCCGTCGGTCGCCCGCGGGTTGGTAACCCGTGGCGGTGGACCGGCAGCAAGCAGGCTACTGGTCCCAAGGGCAGTGGCGGCGAGAAACGCACGACGGTCAAGCTGAGATGATTTCATAATCCTCTCCAGGCAGGTCAAGGTTCTCTTGTCTCTTCTCTCCTTTATCCGTTCTGGTGAGTGGAATTGCAATGTTTCCAACAGGGTTCACCTGATGGCCGGGACGGGAAAGACATTTGTCACTCTCTCGGCAGAGCGTTACGATAAGTCAAAACAGACACAGGATCCCTTCCAAATAAGAACAATGCTGCATCCCACTTTTTTTTACCGCGGACTCCTCTCCCTTGCCCTGCTGCTGGCATGCACGGCCGGATTGGCCAGCGAGCCACCTGGGGACCTGGCGGCGGCATCCGATACCTCGGTGAGCGACGAGGACCGCCAGCACTGGTCCTACCAGCCGGTCAGGCGTCCGGCGGTTCCGGCGGTGCGAAAGAAGTCCTGGGTTCGCAACGAGATTGACGCTTTCGTACTACACAAGCTCGAAGAGCGACGCTGGAAACCGGCAACCCCTGCCACCCCGCAGGCACTTGCCCGGCGGATGTACCTCGACCTGGTCGGACTCCCCCCCACGCTCAGGGAACAACAGGAGATCCTCGACGAATCCTCTCCCGGTGCTTTTGACGAGCTTGCCAACCGGCTGCTCGACCGCCCGGGATACGGGGAACGCTGGGGACGACACTGGCTGGACCTTGTTCGATTCGCGGAGACCAACGGCTACGAGCGGGATGCCATCAAGCCCCATGTCTGGCGGTACCGGGACTACGTGATCCGTAGCTTTAACGAGGACAAGCCGTACAACCGCTTTATCCTTGAACAACTGGCGGGAGATGAGCTGGAAGATGCCAGCACCGAGACACTAGTTGCAACTGGTTTCTACCGGCTTGGCCCCTGGGATGATGAACCCGCAGATTTTGCCGAGGATCGCTTCGACCAGCTTGATGACATGCTTAACGCAACCGCCCAGACCTTCCTCGGGATCACGCTCGCCTGCGCCCGCTGCCACGACCACAAGTTCGAGGCTTACTCGCAACAGGACTATTACAAGTTGATCGCCATCGTCAATCCACTCACACGGCCCCAGGAAGGACGTGGAGACCGGGATTCTGCGGCCGGCTCTACAAAGCAACTGGTGATAGTCAAGCAGCGGGATACGGCAATTGCCAGTCAGGAAAAGATCTTTTTCGACACTTCACGGAAGGCAACAGCAACCTTTCTTGAACAGCTCAAATCAAAAGAGGTCGAGAGTGACCTTCCTGAAAAGACAATTGAGGCCCTGGGAATTGAACAGGAGAAGCGCAGTGGCGACCAGCAACAGCAGATACGCAGCCAGCTGGCAAAGGTCCTTTCCACGCTGGCCCCCTGGCTCGACGATGACCAGCACGCCCAGTGCCAGGTCGCCCTGTCAGAGATCGAGCGGCTAAAGAAAGAGACACCGGACCTGCCCCGCGGCTACTTCTTCGTGGAACTCTCTCCCGAGGCCCCACAAACCCACCTGCTGGTGAGGGGCAAGGCGAGTGCGCCGGGCCCGGTGGTCCAGCCGGGTGTTCCCACCGTTCTGGTCTCCTCGCAGCCTGACTTCCTCGAACCCTCCGGGAAAACGACCCGGCGGCGGCTGACAATGGCCCGCTGGATGGCCAGCCCGGAAAATCCGCTCACCGCGAGGGTCATGGTCAATCGCGTCTGGCAACATCATTTCGGGGCGGGCATCGTGCGAACGCCCAGTGACTTCGGCGTGATGGGAAGTGCGCCAACGCACGAGCAGCTTCTTGACTGGCTTGCCGACTGGTTTGTCAACGAGGGAGAGTGGTCTCTGAAGAAACTCCATCGCCTGATCATGGCCAGTAACAGCTACCGGATGAGCACGACCAGGAACGAGAAATACGCTGCCCGGGATCCGGAAAACAATCTTCTCTGGCGGAAGCCCTACCAGCGCCTGGAAGTGGAGGCGATACGAGATTCCATCCTGGCGATCAGTGGAAAACTGGACCGCGCCATGTACGGGCCGAGCATGTACCCGTTTGTTCCTGCCGAGATCCTCGAGGGACACGCCGACAAGACATCGATCTGGCCGGAATTCAAGGAAGCAGACGCAAACCGGCGGACGATTTACGCCTACGTGAAACGATCCATGATCGTTCCCTTCCTGGAAGTGATGGATCTTTGTGATACCACCCGGCCGGCACCCAAGCGGCTGGTCACCAGCGTGGCTCCCCAAGCGCTGACGATGTTCAACGGTAATTTTGTTAACCGCCAGGCGGGCTATTTTGCCGAGCGGCTTTTGAAAGAAGCGGGCCCCAACCTGTCCGACCAGGTTCAGCTTGCCTACCAGCTGGCGCTCTGCCGAATGCCAAGCCGACAGGAGAGCTCGCTGATGCTGGAATTCCTTGCCAGCGAGACGGCCAGGCAGGGAGAGGACAATGAGAACCTGGAATCGGGCGAGGCCCGGCAGCTTGCAGTGCGGCAGATGTGCCGGGTGATCCTTAACCTGAACGAACTGGCTTACACGGATTGATGTCCTGTGGAGATAAAACCATGTCCCCCCTGCACCGTCACCTGACGCCCAACCAGACTCCCTGCCGCCAGACTCGGCGGCAGATGTTATGGGAAACCGGGGCCGGGTTCACCGGGCTTGCACTGGTGGACCTGTTGAGCCGCGAGGGCTTCTTCAACCGATTGCGCGCTGATGAAAAGGAAAAGATCCAGGGCCTGCTGGCTCCCAGGCAGCCCCACTTCAAGCCCCGCGCCACACGCTGTGTCTTCTTTTTCATGAACGGCGGTCCCAGCCAGGTGGACACCTTTGATCCCAAGCCGGCGCTGGAAAAGTACCATGACACCATGTACGAGGGTCCGATCAAGGTGGGCTCCAATGGCCGACCGATTGGCTACCTGATGAAGAGTCCCTTTCCTTTCAAGCAGCACGGGGAGAGCGGCCTGCCGATCAGCAGCCTTTACCCGCAGCTGGCCAGCCATGCCGATGACCTCTGCGTGATCCGCTCGATGTATACCGACACGGCAGCTCATGCCTCCGGATGCATCCAGATGAACACCGGCAAGGTAGGTATTGGCAGCCCCAGCCTGGGTTCCTGGGTGAACTATGGCCTGGGGACCATCAACCAGGATCTTCCCGGGTACGTCGTCATGACCGATCCCCGCGGGGGTCCCATCGGTAGCGCCTCGAACTGGAGTAGCGGCTATATTCCGGCGGCCTACCAGGGAACCCACTTCCGGGCAGGTAAATCACCCCTGCTGAACCTGCAGGATCCACCCGGCGTGACCCGCAAGGGCCAGCGGCGGAGCCTCGACCTGCTCAAGCAGCTCAACGAGCAGCACCGGGCTACGCGGAAGGGGGAATCGGAACTGGAAGCCCGCATTGAATCGTACGAGCTTGCCTTCCGCATGCAGTCCGAGGCCCGTGACGTGGTCGACCTGGCCAGGGAAAGCAAGGCAACTCACCAGCGCTACGGGCTTGATAACCCGCGGACGGAGGACTTTGGCCGCAAGTGCCTGATCACCAAGCGGCTACTGGAAAAAGGAGTCCGTTTTATCCAGCTCTATTCCGGCGGGGGACACATTGAGGATACCTGGGACGGCCATACCAACTGCATCAGCAACCACAAGCTCCATGCCGGGGAAACAGACCAGCCCATGGCAGCCTTGATGCAAGACATGAAAGACCAGGGGCTCTGGGACGAGACTCTGTTTGTCTGGGGAGGCGAGTTTGGCCGCACTCCCACCAGCGAGGGAATCGGCAAGCCCGGCCGCGACCATAACTGGCACGGCTTCAGCATGTGGCTGGCCGGGGGCGGTGTGAAAGGTGGCCAGGCGATCGGCGCCACCGACGAGCTCGGTTTTGACGGGGTCGAGCGGAAAGTGCACGTCTCAGACCTGCATGCAACGATCCTGCACCTGATGGGACTCGACCATGAGGATCTCTCCTACTTCTACCAGGGACTGGACCAGCGACTGACTGGCCCGGACGAATCTCACGTGGTCAAGGAAGTACTCGCCTGACCAGTAATCCATCGAGATCTCCCGAGCCCCGATCGGACCTGTCCTGTCACGGTTCTCAGTTCTCGTCGGTCATCGCTTCCATGATATTGACCGCATGGTCCCGAACCGCACGATAAGCTGCAAGTGAAGAAGTAAAAGCAAGATTCACAAAAGGTTCCATCCTGTCCCGGCTTAGATCACTGATGTGGCTGTTGCGTAATTCCTTGACGCTGGTGGTAATCTCCTTTGCCAAGGAAGCAACGTTGGGAGCGAGTTCCGTTTTCCGCTCTTCGTAGGCGCTGAAAACAAGATCCAGGTACTGGGCAACCAGATCATGAAGCGAGATGAGTGCGATTCGCTGTTTCTCGCCAAAATGATGCCCCTGCTCTCCTAACTTGAGTTGAAATTTTTGGATACTGGCAAGGCAATCGCTAATCGACTCGTATTCGTCAGCCATCCTTAACTGTTGGCGTCCCTCTTCGATCACCCGGTGTGGAATGTTGCCGGAAAGCAGGCTCGTCATGAAAGTGACAAACTCGTCCTGCATGGTGTCGAGATCCTCTTCCAGCTGAAACAGATTTTTCACGCGTTTCGGATCGGGATCATCTTCGCCGATGGACGTTTTCAACCAGCCCATCATTTTCTGGCAGCCATCTGCCATCCGCAGGACTTCCACACGCGATTGTTCGATGCCAACCACTGGTGTTTCGAGCATGCGAATGTCGAGGTTTGTCAGGCGGGGTTTTTCCTTGACCTCCCGGTCCGGCACGATTCGCGTAAGCATGCCTGCAACCAGATGAGCAATGGGCAGGAACAGAAGCGTATTGGCAATGTTGAAAATTGAATGCGTTGCCGCAATCGCCGCCGTGATCTCTGGAAACGTTTTAACGCCTTCCGCGTCAATGACCACGTGAGTCACATCGGCACCGATCACCCAGGGAACAAATTTCACATAAGCAAAGAAGAACAGGCTAATCCAGCAGACGCCAATCAAATTGAACAACCCGTGAAAGTACGCAGCACGGCGTGCGTTGGTGTTCGCCCCGATCGATGCGAGCAGCGCAGTAATCGTCGTGCCGATGTTCTCACCCAGAACCAGTGCTGCGGCGGTTGGATATTCAATGACGCCGGTGAGCGCCAGCGCGATCGTGATGCCCAGCGTGGCAGAGGAAGACTGGACCATCACGGTCAGGATGCACCCGGCCAGCATGCACTGCATCATGCCAAGAACCGTGTCGGCGCTAAAGCGACCAAACCATGCTTCAAAAGCGGGCAA
>CEWR01048140.1_pt1 | contig 14272 bp, 9 predicted proteins | sample 356321 | NCBI WGS metagenome assembly CEWR01 (sample SAMEA2621551, study PRJEB7988) | marine metagenome | biome: marine biome (ENVO:00000447); feature: mesopelagic zone (ENVO:00000213); material: "saline water (ENVO:00002010), including plankton (ENVO:xxxxxxxx)" | depth 790 m
CAATCAAAAAATGGAACCAGGATAAACATCTAATTTTAATGAAAAATTAGAATAATACTCTTGTTTTATAGGGGTCAAAACATAGTCGTCCTTGCTGCTCTGTAAATTGGCTGTAAATCCATTTTACTGTAGCATCTGCGAACACGCTTTACATTTACATGATATCCTAAATCCATATTTAAATAGGTGGTCATTCGATCAACTCTATAGTAAGGGTGCTCAAGAAAGTATTTGTCTATTTCTTTCAATAATTCTTGATTTAAAATAGATTCTCCTTTGGGTTGATAATAAATAGTAGATATATGGATTGTTAACAATTCACATTGTTTTTGGAGACTTAGTATTGGATGCGTTTTATCTCCATTTTGTCTCTTTTCTGTAGAACTCATTTCGCAAAGACCTTTTTTAAAAAGTCAATCTCAACCTGAAGTTGCCCTATTTTTTATAAATGCTGTTCCTATTCATTTTTTTTGATCTTCATTTTATCATAAATGCAGATGTATAAAGGCTTGTTTACCCTACTCTATTCGGTTTACATTCGTGCACCCAATTGGTTTATCATAAAGCAACCAAGTAAGAAAATAGGATTTCCTTTTTCTCACAGGCATCTCCTATTGACCTGTTATTAGGTTTTCAATTGCAGTATTGTCAGGCTTTTTGAAATAGCGACTCTTATTCCTGTTAAATACTCAGGTGAAGATTCTATCCAATACTTAACAAAATATTCTATATCGTCTTTGACCATTTCCCTCACTATCAAAGATTTGTTTTTATCTATTCTGATAAAAAAAATACTAATTATTAAATAGATTCATATAAAACAGATTTGTAAAATTCTTTTCCTGGAAAAAACGTATACCTATCATATGGTTTACCTAGTAAGATTAATCGGATACTAGGGTTAAAAAGCACAGACCAATCACTTAAAAGTGAGGGTGTTTTTATAAGTGTATTACACCTCGAAAGCAATAAGCAATTAACCAATCCATCTTTATTTATCTCATATAAATTGTTATTTACAGTATGAATTGGTAAATTATCAGAAGACCTAAAGGAATCATTATAATAGACAACTTTACAATCGATATCACTATTTTCTATATAATTAATAAATTTACTTTCATCACTTGAGACAAAAACACAATTTGTCTCAGGGTATTTCGCTAAATATAAACTTATGCTTTTCAAAACAGTTTCATAAGTTATTTGTTTAGCTTCACGTTTTTTATCAGTACCCCTGTAATGTACACCAAGTACATTTTTATTAAAAAAATGTTTGCGTTCAAACGCATCAACTTCATTTAGGATATTATCTTTTATAATTAAGTATTTTTTTATTAATTCATCAACTAATTCTAAATTTAGCCTCTCATTATAATTCCATTTGAGACCAAGGTTCAAATCATTAAAAATTCTCATTTTTGCGAAACGTCTATTTTGATTTGAAGTAAACGAATTACGAATTTCAAAATATTCTCCAAAATAATCGCCTTTTTGCTTAGAGTTTAGATGAGTGAATTTTATTTGTGGAGTAAGTCCCTTTTCATTACAGAACGCGAATATTTCAAGAGCCCAGACTAAGTTTGCCCCCATACCCATATGAGTATATATTTCTATAGCAAATACATTTTCTTTTAAGTTTTCTTTAATTATTCTTTTATTCCTTATTTTTTGAAAATAGAAATAGATATTATTTTGAGTTTTAAAATAAATACGACGAAATGTTATATAATATTTTGATTTTTTAATATTCATTAATTGTTGTTTTTCTGTTTTTAATTAAGGCTCCAGCATGTATTTTGAATCCCCTAAACATAAACTAATAGAGTTACTAAAAGTATATTTGTAATTCTCTTTTGGAAAAATATCCCTCCCCTGTATTAATTTTTGTGATGATCACTCTATTTACTCCCCAACAAAACTTTTTATTTCTTCAAAATCTAATCCACCATAATTTCCAGAACTCATTAACAACAAAGCGGTTTCCGATAAATTTTGAGAAAACAAAAATTCTTTAAATTCTTTTGGATCTGTATAAACGATTAAATCATAACGTTGAAAAGCCTTTTTTATTTGTTCCGCAGACACTTCTTCTAACTGTTTAATGGCAACTGCATTCGGAGAATAGAAAACAACTGCTTTATCTGCTTTATCTAATGCTCCAACATATTCTTGTAAAAATGTAGCATTCAAACTGCTATAGGTATGCAACTCTAAACAAGCCAAGACGGTACGTTTGCTATATTGATTTTTAACCGCTGTCGTGGTTGCTTTCACTTTCGAAGGAGAATGTGCAAAATCTTTAAACACAACTGTGGCAGTTGTTTCTACAATTTTTTCTAATCGCTTGCTCGCTCCTGAAAAAGAAGCAATTGCTTCATAAAATTGCTCCTCATTTATACCCACATGTTGGCAAATCCACTTAGCACCTGCCAAGTTTTGTAAATTATGGACTCCAAATATTTCCAAAGGCAATTCACCGTCTGGAGTATCCAAATACGTAATGCCATTTTCAATTCTATAATTGGGTGTACCATATGGATATCTTTTAATTGTATGTGTACTTTCCTCCACCACATTTTTCACCTCCGTATCGTCTTCATTGTAGACCATAATCCCACCATTTGTCAAAGAATCTGTAAAAATTCGAAACTGCTCTTTGTAATTTTCAAAAGTTGGAAATACATTGATATGATCCCATGCAATACCGCTCAACAAAGCAATATTAGGTTTGTATAAATGAAATTTAGGTCGCATGTCTATTGGTGAAGACAAATATTCATCGCCCTCCAAAATAATAAATTCGTTTTCTTGTGTCAAGTGCACCATCGTATCAAAACCATCTAGCTGAGCACCTACCATATAATCTACCGCTACATCGTGGTAATTCAATACGTGCAAAATCATAGAAGTAATTGTAGTTTTTCCATGAGAACCACCAATAACGACACGTGTTTTGTCCTTAGACTGCTCGAACAAAAACTCTGGATACGAATATATTTTTACGCCTAATTCTTGCGCTTTTTTTAGTTCTATATTGTCTGGTTTGGCATGCATTCCTAAAATAACCGCATCCAAATCTGTTGTTATTTTTTCAGGATACCAACCAAATGCTTCGGGCAGAAGTCCTTTCACTTCTAATCGTGTTTTTGAAGGTTCAAAAATAGCATCGTCACTTCCTGTAACGTTATATCCTTTGTTGTGTAAAGCCAAGGCTAAATTATGCATCGCACTTCCTCCAATCGCAATAAAATGTATCTTCATCTGAAATAGTTTGTAAAAGTGTAAATATACTTAAAAACAATTTCTTTTTTGCGAATTATTAGGTTGCATTTTTCCCTGAATCAAGGCAAAAATTTCAACCATAGCGATGGTTATGATTTAAAATATGAGAGCAGAAAAATAAAAATTTGTCTGAAGTATACAAGAAGAGTGATTTAGAAACCAAAAAGAAAATTGTTTAAAATATAGGAGAAGTTCACCTAAAAAATTCACATGAATTTAAGAGTTTAATCACTTAATAATATATAAATTGTTTTTTCAAAAATAAACCTATGAAAAAAGTATTTTACTATTGTTTTATCCTTTTTACGACATTCCCTTCTACAGCACAAACTCCTCTAAACAACTACCAAGAGCTTTGGGAGAAAGTCTATACATATGAATTAAATATACTTCCTAAATCTGCCAACAACAGTGTTGAAAAAATTTATATAAAAGCAAAAGAAGAGAAGAATACGCCACAGATCATAAAAGCACTGCTGTACAAAAGCAAGTTTACACTTACTTTAGAAGAAGATGCTCCCTTAAAAATAATTCATCAATTACAAACTGAAATTGACAAAGCTACAGTACCTTCAAAAAATATCTTAGAAAATATCTTGGCAAAATTGTACTGGGACTATTTTCAAAAAAACAGATGGAAATTTTACAAGCGTACTCAAACAGCAACAATAATTAATCCTGCTGATTTTAGAACTTGGGACTCAAAAACAATATTTGCTGAAATTCACAAACACTACAACAATTCTTTAGAAAACGAAACAACGACACAGCAGATTCCATTAGAAAAATACAATGCTCTTTTAACCCTTGTTCACAATTCCCAGACATACCGTCCTACGCTATTTGATTTTTTAAGTCATAATGCATTGGGTTTTTTCAAAACCAGTGAACATACTATTGACCAAACCAACTACAAATTTGAAATTAACAACCTCAATTACATCACTAATTTCGAAAAAGAAAATTTCGTTCACAAAGACAGTAGTTCTCTGGAATTAAACGCTTTGAAAACATATCAAAAATTAGTACTATTCCATAAAAAAGATAAAAACCCAACGGCCTACATTACTGTTACGCTTGATGCAATTAGTTTTATTTCACAAAATTGTGTTTTAAAAGACAAAGAGGAAATTCTACTAAATACGTATAAGCAACTTAAAGACAGGTACAGACATCATGCTGTTTCTACCCAAATAGAATATCAAATTGCAAAAATCTACAAAGAACAGGCAAATACATATAGCCCTAACCAAGATAAAACACATCGGTTTAAGAACAAAAAAGCATTGGCTATTTGTGAACTAGCCCAACAACTGTTTCCTGAAAGCAACGGAGCAGAAAACTGCCGTGTTTTAAAAGAACAAATCTTAAATCCTTCGTTAAGAATAACAACTGAAAAACATATTCCTAGCAATCTCCCTTCTCGTTTACAAGTAGAATATAAGAATACGGATCAGTTATTTTTTAGCATCTATAAAATTTCTCATAAAAAAATAAGTGCATTCTATAAAATCAACAATGATTCTGCTAGAATTGTATACCTCAAAAATTTAAAAGCCATTCAAAAATGGAATTCTAAACTTAGGAATGAAGACGATTTTCAAAAACATACCACTGAAATTAATGTTCCTAAATTGTCTTTGGGTAGTTATTTGATTTTTTCAACCGTACAAAATGATTCTATTACGAATGCTAAAACAAGTGCATATGCAACAATTCAGGTGACTGATTTGGCAATTATAGACGGCCGAGAAGAAACTAAATACAACTACCAGGTAGTTCGCAGAAACACGGGGAAACCGATTGAAAACGCAACAGTAAATTTAAAAAATGATCGTTCTGATCGTTATAGTAAATCGATTGATAAAAATTTTACTACGGATAAAAACGGACAATTTTCGTATGAGAATAGTCAACGCCATCAAAATGTAATTGTCACAATTAGCACAGCCAATGAAATAGCTAAATTTGGTGACTATTATTTATATACAAACAACTATAGAAACAATAGTTTTAAGAATGAAAAAACAATTATAAAGCCTTTTATTTTTACTGATAGAAGTATTTACAGACCTGGTCAAAAAGTCTCTTTTAAAGCTATTTTTATCAAAAAATTAGAGAACACTTCAGAAGTCTTTACAAATGAATTAGTTCAAGTAATTTTTAAGGATTCAAACGGAGAAAAAGTAACCTCTTTAGAATTGAAATTAAACGAGTATGGTGCTATTTCTGGAGAATTTCAAATCCCCGACAATGGCTTGACTGGAAATTATACGTTTGAATTCAAAGCACTCGACAGTGAATTTCAGAAACGTAAAAACTATCGTTTCGATTATGTAGCGAATGCTTCTATTTCTGTAGAAGAATACAAACGTCCAAAATTCAACACAGCGTTTACTGACGTAAAAGAAATATTTAGACTCAATGATACGGTTACAGTTATTGGAAATGCAACCGCTTTTTCAGGAAGTGCTATTAGCGAAGCAAACGTAAGTTATAGAGTTGTAAGAACTGCCAATTTCCCTGTTTGGCACAGAAGATATTATAACAGTTTTAACTCTTCTGAAAGTATTGAAGTTATTCACGGAGAAACTATAACAGATTCTAAAGGTGTATATAAAATAAAATTCAAAGCCATCCCTGATTTAAAAACACCTAAAGAAAGTCAGCCTACATTTAATTACAAAGTATATGCCGATGTCACCGATATTAATGGAGAAACACACAGTACAGAAACAAATGTAAAAGTTGGCTACCACGCATTAGAAGTATCTATTTCTATTGCCAATGCAATAGACCGCTGTTTGAAAACACATACAATTGACATCGATTCAAAAAATCTAAACAACCAATTTGTTGCCACCAAAGGAATTTTAAAAATCTATAAATTACAAGGACCTAAAAAACCTGTTCGCAAACGCCCTTGGGCTGCACCAGATTATCAAGATATATCAGAAGAAAGTTTTGAAGCTTTGTACCCAAACGATCCTTATATTTCAAATGATGTAAAAGATTGGAAAAAAGGAACGTTGGTTTTTGAAAAAAGGTTTGATACCGAAAAATCAAAAACAATCAAGTTAAAAAATATTAAAAAATGGACTTCAGGAAAATATATTGCTATACTTGAAGCTAAAGACAAATTCAAGCAGCTTGTTAAGGAAGAAAACAACTTTAATGTATTTGCTCCAAATGATAAAACAGTCGCTGACAACACGATTGTTTTTATCAAAGCAGACAAAAAATCTTACAAGCCTTATGAAAACATGACCTTACAGATAGGTTCCGCTTCAGAAGACATCACCATAACTATAGATATTGAAAAAGAACACAAGATTGTAAGCAGTCATTTTATTCATCTAAACAACGAAATAAAAACGATTAAAATTCCGGTAACGGAAAAAGACAGAGGCGGATTTGCAGTCAAATGGCACGCAGTAAACTTCAATGCTTTTAGCAAAGGGAGTTTGACTATTTCTGTTCCTTATAAAGAAAAAAACTTGACTGTTGAAACGGTCACTTTTAGAGACAAACTAGAACCGGGAGCACAACAAAAATGGGCCTTTAAAATAAAAGGTGACAAAAAAGAAAGTATTGCAGCAGAAGTGCTAGCCTCTATGTACGATGCTTCTTTGGATGCGTTTAAACCCCATACATGGAAATTCAACCCTATACAACATGCCTATTATAGCACTTATGGAACCTACAATCGTGCATACAATAGTTTTGGTACTAAATCTTTTACTTTAAAAAATGAAACCTATGCTACTAATTATTTTAAGAATCAATCTTATGACCAACTCAACTGGTTTGGTTTTACTATGCATAACAGCCGTTATGTCAATGAGCGTTATTTAGACAACTTGTTCGCTCAAAGAACTAAATTTGAAGGCACACTTAGTGGTATTGTTACTGATAAAGAAGACCAACCATTGCCTGGAGTTACCATACGAATTAAAAATTCTCCTTTCGGAACAACAACTGATTTTGACGGAAAGTATTCCTTGAAAATCAAAAAAAATGATATTGTTGTATTTTCCTATATAGGGTTCAAGTCGTATAAAGAAAAAATTAAAAGCAGTTCAAAAAGAAACATACAACTAGAAGTCGATAATGATGCATTAGATGAGGGAATCGTTGTTGGCTATGGATCGGCAAGAAAGAAAAATGCAACAGGAGCAATATCAAGTTTGATGCCATCTGATATGGAAGAAGAAGTAGAAGAAACGGTCTTAGAATCAACAGAAATGGATGCAGCAATTTCCATTAGAGGAACCAGCTCTTTATCTGAGAATTCAAATGCTCTAAAAATTGTCGATGGTGTTCCTTTTGAAGGAAAGATAAACCCAGAAGACATCGCTTCTATAGAGGTCCTGAAAGATGCTGCCGCAACTGCTCTTTATGGTTCCAAAGGTGTAAATGGTGTTATTCTGATCATCACAAAAGCAGGTTTGAAAAAATTAGAAGCGGAATTGAATCAGGTACAAGCGAGAACCAACTTTAAAGAAACGGCCTTCTTCTTTCCTCATTTAAGAACAGACGAAGAAGGAAATATCAGTTTTGAATTTACCATGCCCGAAGCATTGACAAAATGGAAAATGCAATTGTTGGCACACACTAAAGATGCGAGGTCTGTTACAAACAAACAAATCACCATCACTCAGAAGAAATTGATGGTTACTCCAAATGCTCCTCGATTTTTACGCGAAGGAGATCAAATCACAATCTCTAGTAAAATTGCAAGTCTTTCAGAACAAACACTCTCTGGTTTTGCGCAATTACATCTATCGGATGCATTGACTGGAAAGGATATCAATTTGTTATTAGACAACACGATAAAAAATCAAAATTTCTCAATAAGTCCTAAAGGAAACACGCAGATTTCTTGGACGATACAAATTCCGGAAAACATACAAGCCGTACAATACAAAGTAGTTGCCAAAGCAGGTGATTTTTCTGACGGAGAACAAAATGTATTGCCTGTTTTATCGAACAGAATGTTAGTTACTGAAACCATGCCTATCTGGGTGAATTCTAACGAAACAAAAACATCTACACTCGATAAACTAAAAAACAAAAGCTCTCCAACATTAAAAAACCACAAACTTACATTGGAAATGACTTCCAATCCTGCTTGGTATGCCTTGCAGGCATTGCCTTATTTAATGGAGTACCCTTATGAATGTGCAGAACAAACCTTTTCTAGGTACTATGCCAATGCATTAGGAAATCATGTTGTGAATTCAAATCCGAACATAAAAACTGTTTTTGAAAAATGGAAATCAAACGATGCACTCCTCAGTAACTTAGAAAAAAATCAAGAGTTAAAATCGATCATCATTCAAGAGACTCCTTGGTTGCGAGATGCACTATCTGAAACACAACAAAAGAAAAGAATTGCCTTGTTATTTGATTTACAAAAAACGAAAAATCAACTTGCCAAAACAATTGATAAGCTGGACCAAATGCAGCTAAAAAATGGTGGTTTTCCATGGTTTAAAGGGAACAATTATGCGAATAGAAATATTACACAGCACATCACAGCTGGCTTTGGACATCTCAATACATTAGGAGTTCAAAATACATCAAAAACAGAAGAGAAAATCATCAAAAAAGCACTTCAATTTTTAGACACTGAAATTGAAAACGATTATGCAAGACTACTTGTTCGAGCAGCAAAAATAAAAGACAAAGCCAAAACAAAAAAGAAAGGTATTGAAGACGAGAAGAAGTTCTTAGCTAGAAAACACCTAAACAGTAGGCAGTTACATTACCTGTATACTAGAAGTTTTTATAAAACCATGCCTGTTTCTAAAAACAGTTTAGCGGCTGTTAGCTACTATAAAAAACAAACGGCTAAGTATTGGAAGACAAATACACTGTACAACAAAGGGCTGACCGCTTTGATTCTTCATAGAGAGAACAAAACCACGCTTTCCAAAAAAATTGTTGCCTCGTTAAAAGAAAACAGCATTAATTCTGAGGAATTAGGAATGTACTGGAAAGAAAACAAGTCAAGTTGGTATTGGTACCAATCCCCTATTGAAACGCAAAGTTTACTCATTGAGGTTTTTGCAGAAATAGAAAATAACATACAGACCATTGAGAACTTAAAAAAATGGTTGTTAACAAACAAACAAACCAACCGATGGAAAACGACAAAAGCGACCACTGAAGCTGTTTATGCATTGTTGTTACAAGGAAGTAATTGGTTGTCAATTGAAGACAATTTAGAAATTACGCATGGTGGACAAAAATTAGATCCTCAAACAATGGCTAACACAAAAGTAGAAGCTGGAACAGGATATTTTAAAACCTCTTGGAGTGCTGATGAAATAACACCAGAAATGGCAACGATTACTATTTCTAAAAAAGACAAAGGAATGGCTTGGGGTGGTTTGTATTGGCAATATTTTGAGGAATTGGACAAAATCACCTCTTCAAATACCTCCTTAAAAATTGACAAAAAGCTCTTCTTAAAAACGAATAGCGATTTAGGAAAAGTGTTGACAGAAATCACAAAAACCACGTCTTTAAAAGTCGGTGATTTGATGACTGTCAGAATTGAAATAGCCTCTGATAGAGATATGGAATTTATTCATATGAAAGACATGCGCGCTTCAGGCGTAGAACCCATCGATATAATCTCTAAATACAAATACCAAGATGGATTAGGCTATTACCAAAGTACAAAAGATGCGAGCACCAATTTCTTTTTTGATACGCTGCGAAAAGGAGTCTATGTATTTGAATACGATGTACGAATTAACAATGCGGGGAACTTTAGCAATGGAATTACAACCATACAAAGTATGTATGCCCCAGAGTTTAGCAGTCATAGTAAAGGATTGAAAATAAAGGTGGAATAACGTATTTATAATTCCTGTTAAACGATTAAAATAATAAAGTCTGCATCTATTTTTCTTGTCATAAAAAAACACCTATTTCATCTAAATAAAATAGGTGTTTAAAAATAGAACTGTACCCTTACTTTTTGAACTGCAGTAAGATAATTCCTATTCTGGCAATTAAAAAGGTAACCATCCCAAATATTGGTGAATGCAACCCAATCTTTAATCCACCTGCAAGAACCTCAGCAGTAACAGCTCCTTGAACTGAGATAGCGCCAAAAGCACTCATCAAACCAATCAGCAATCCTAAAAAACCCCAAACTAAAGAAAACAGACTTAGGGATTTAATAAGGGTAACTGTTTTTGTACTTTCCTCTTTTTTAACAAACTCTTTTACAATTAAAGCGATACAGGTAAGTAGAATAAGCAACGTGGTGTACATAAACAATGCACCTCCTTGATTCAAAAAATCGATAATTAAAAATTTCATATGTTTTATTTTAAAGTTATGTACTCCAAAGATAATTCAGTTCTTATGTTCATTTTATTTATATAGACCGTTGCATTGTTCTGTTATGAAATTCACCAGTTTAGCGGCGTATTCTGCAAAATAACCTAAAACTGTAGAAACCCATTTGTTTTTTGCATTTTATCGCAAAAAAAAAGAATTTCTCTATAAAAATTGAGATATTGCAGCAACATGAACCTATCGACTTTAACAAAGGGACTTCTTAAAATCACACTTCATTCCTTTTTTTGGATAGGTGTCTATTTATTTTATACCTATTTTTTAGGGTATGGAAGTGAAAACATTGACTATGTAAATAAATTCTCTCTTTTTTTAATGCCAATAACAATGGCAACTAGTTATATTTTTTTGTGTTTTTTAATCCCAAGGTACCTCATAGAAAAAAAGCCTCTTTATTTTATTTTGTACGCATTTTATACGTTTGTACTAGCCTCTTTTTTAATTGTGCTTTCTATTCTTTATGGGCTGGTCTTTTCAACAGAATTAACGGAAGAAAACACAGCTCCATTGACTAAAACGTTTCCGTTTATCATATTGGGTATCTATATGGTCGTTTTAGTTGTGATTGTAATTGGTTTGGTTTTTCACAATCATAAAACAGCTATTAAGAATGAAAATTTAAAGAACAAGTTTTTACAAACGCAATTGCAATTAAAAAAACAGGAACTAAAGTTTTTAAAAATGCAGATTCATCCACATTTTTTATTCAATTCTTTAAATACGATTTATGGTTTTGCACTTCAAAAAGCAGAGCAAGCTCCAGAAATGATTTTGAAATTATCAAACTTACTAGATTATATTTTATACCAAATAGAAAAGCCAAAAGTGTTGTTAGAAGAAGAAATAAATCATTTAGAAGATTATATTGCTCTTGAGAAAATGCGTTTTCATGATACTTTAAACGTTGATTTCAAAACAGAAATTCAGCAACAAAATGTTCAAATATCCCCTATGTTATTAATTCCGTTTGTAGAAAATAGTTTTAAACATGGTCAAATTATCAATGAAGTTTTACAAATAGACATCTATTTAAAAGTTGATCAAAATAATTTATATTTTACTGTTACAAACTCCTCTAAAAACAAAGATGTTGTGAAAGTTGGAATTGGAATTGAAAATATTAAAAAACGCTTAGAAATGATGTATTCTAAAAAACATCACTTAGAAATTATTGAAAAAAACAATACCTTTAATGTAACTTTAAGAGTTGCATTAGAAAATCTTTAAAAAAACAAAATGAACAAAATAACCTGTGTTATTGTCGATGATGAACCTATCGCAAGAGAGATTCTAGCTTCTTTTGTTGCTAAAATTCCAAACTTAGAACTGGTAAAAACCTATAAAAATGCAATTGAAGCCCTTGAAATTTCTCACCAACAAAAAATAGATTTATTTTTTTTAGACATCAATATGCCTGAGATTTCTGGTTTGTCTTTGGCAAAATCTATTCATAAAAAATCTAAAATTATTTTTACGACAGCTTATAGAGAGTATGCGGTAGATGGTTTTAATTTACAAGCGGTAGATTATTTATTAAAGCCCATTTCTTTTGATCGCTTTTTACAAGCAATAAACACTTATTTTCAAGGTGTTTCTATTATTGAAAAGCAGGTTAAAGTGACAGAAACGAATCAAAAAAATGATTTTGTTTTTGTGCGTTCAGATAGAAAAATGATAAAAATTAACTTTGATGAAATTTTGTATGTAGAAAGTTTGTCTGATTATATAAAAATTCATTTGAAAGACAAAACGATCGTGACTCGAGAAACGATTAGCAATTTGGAAACCAAGTTACCCGCTAAAAATTTTCTTAGAATTCATAGATCGTTTATTGTGAATCTTAAAAAAGCCGTCTCCTACACCAATGAATTCGTAGAGATTGGTAAAAATGCAATTCCTATCAGCCGAACTTACAAAGAAAATGTTCTTAAAAAATTGACAGAAACCTCATAGAAATCTGAAAATAGCGGTTTCTATTCGTATGCTCGTTTCTTGTAAAACAGATATTATTGTTTTTTCTTTTTACTCGCTTTTGCAAATGGATTAAAATCTAATGCCATTTGCAACCAATATTCCAAATCTATATCTAAGTCAATAGCTTCCTCATATAAAAAGACAAAACCTTTCAAACGTACTCCTGTAAAACTCATTTTCTTACAACCTTCTTTTGTCAGCGCTTCTTCAAAATTATCCAATCCTATTCTTGCCATCACCTCATCCTTAAGGACAGCGACACACATTTTCTCATCCACCATAAAGCAGTAGCCTCCCATCATTTTTAGAGGTCTATAAACTACTTTTTTTTCATTGAAGTAATTCTCTAAGCGTTCTACTAAATATTCGTTATAAGCCATATTGGTATTTGGTGAAATATATTTTTAGCTTTGAAATCAAAATAAAATGCTGAAAATCAACAATTATTCCTTAATTATTGCAACTCGCGTAGGAGTATCTTTTCCGTTTATGATAGATTCCGTTCCTAATGCGATGGCACTTATTGTATTTGCAATTGTTTGTACATTTAAGGTTTCTACCTCATCATTTACCGTGTGGTAGTATTGATCTTGATCTATAGGACAGGTAGAAAAAGTATGTGCCGGTACTCCTAGCTTAGCCAGAGAGGCATTGTCTGATCTATAAAACAGGTTGAAATTCTTATAGGGATCTGGATATAATTTATAATCAGATCCTTTTAAATTTTTCCGAATAATTTCGCCAAAATCAGATCTTTCAAACCCCGTTAAAAAAGCGGTTTTGGGACCGAATTTAGAATCTTTCCCAATCATTTCAATATTAATCCCTGCAATACATTTTTCAGGATTGATTTGAGTTCCAAAATAAGTAGAACCCCACAAACCCATCTCTTCTCCTGTAAAAGCTATAAAGACAATGGTTCTTGAATTTCCTCCTTTTTTCTTCCAATAATTCGCCAAGGCTAAAACAGCCGCTACTCCTGATGCATCATCATCTGCACCATTCGCGATAGAATCTCCAGCCACTGGTTTTAAAATCCCAAGATGATCATAATGAGCAGAGACTACAACCCACTCTTCTTTGTTAGAATTTCCTTCTAAGACTCCTATAATGTTGGCAAGCTTCATTTCCGATTTAGAAAAACGCTGTCTATAATCCTTTGCCCCTTGAAAAGTCTTTAAACCGATTTTCGAAAATTCAGATTCTATATATTGTGCGGCCAACTCAATTCCTTCAGTTCCCACTTTTCTTCCTTGCATTTTATCTGAAGCCAATGCATTTATATGCTTAGATACTGATTGAACCTTTATGTTGGGTTTGGGTTTCTGCGAAAAACAATTACAAAAAGAAAAAAAGAATACCGCAATGGACAAGAAAAATCTCATATTTATTATTTTGATAGAGCTATTAATAACAAGAATTTTTAAAAATACATAATTATTTAGCATATCTGCAAAAATCACCTCACGAATTAAACTCTTAATTTAATTTACTAATAGTATAGAAAAAAATGAATACATTTGTAGTGTGAACTTTAGGGGTGTTCGTTAAATTGAACTGAGAAATACCCTTTGAACCTGAATAAGTTAGTACTTACGTAGGAAAAAGTGAGATTTTATATCTCTTTGTTATTATT
>CEWR01090433.1_pt1 | contig 14269 bp, 14 predicted proteins | sample 356321 | NCBI WGS metagenome assembly CEWR01 (sample SAMEA2621551, study PRJEB7988) | marine metagenome | biome: marine biome (ENVO:00000447); feature: mesopelagic zone (ENVO:00000213); material: "saline water (ENVO:00002010), including plankton (ENVO:xxxxxxxx)" | depth 790 m
CATTTCCATTGGTTCACATGGGAAGAGTTTGGATGGCTTATTGGGTATTTCCTTTGCCAAATCAATTCGGTTCTTTATGGGTAAATTTTAACTCTCCATTATTATGGGATGTATTTGCAATTAGTACCTATATGTCAGTATCATTAGTATTTTGGTACATTGGATTAATTCCTGATTTTGCAACAGTAAGAGATAGAGCTTCTAGACCAGTACAAAAATTAATGTATAGTTTATTGAGTTTTGGGTGGACTGGAAATGCAAAAGCATGGCAACGTTTTGAAGAAGTATCTTTAGTTTTAGCAGGTTTAGCTACTCCTTTAGTATTCTCTGTTCACTCTATTGTATCGATGGATTTTGCAACATCAATTGTTCCGGGATGGCACAGTACAATTTTCCCTCCTTATTTTGTTGCTGGAGCAGTATTCTCAGGATTTGCAATGGTACAAACACTTATGTTAATTGCGCGTAAAGCAATGAAATTAGAGTATATTATTACAGTTAAGCATATTGAATATATGAATATCGTAATTATTGTAACAGGTGGTATTGTAGGCGTTGCCTATTGTACCGAATTTTTTATTGGATGGTATACAGGTGTACAATATGAAAGTTATGTATATATGTCTGCAGGTGCAGCAACTGGACCTTATGCATGGGCATTCTGGTCATTAATATTCTGTAACTTTATTAACCCCGCATTTTTATGGTTTAAAAAAGTAAGGACAAGTTTGACAGCTACTTTTATTATTGCATTGATTATTAATATCGGAATGTGGTTTGAAAGGTTTGATATTATCGTTACTTGTTTAAGTAGAGATTATTTACCGTCCACATGGAGAATGTTCTTTCCAACCTGGGTTGATTTGGGAGTATTTATAGGAACTCTTGGGATATTTAGTGTGTTTTATTTATTATTCTTAAAGTATTTCCCAGTATTGGCATTAAACGAAGTAAAGACAATTTTAAAATCTTCTGGTGAAAGATATAAGAATATGAGTGATGAAGACTTTAAACAACTTCACCCAGTATTTAAAACAGATATTATAGTTGCAAGTGCACCTAAGAAGAATGATAACGAAGAAACAACTGATTAGAAGATATAATTATGTCAGACAAAACAATTTACGCAATTTACGATGATGATTATGTGCTTTTAGAAAGTGCAAAGCATTTAGTGAGTAAAGGAATTCACATCAGAGATGTGTTTTCACCATTCCCAATACATGGTATAGATCCTGTTATAGGATTGGCTAGAACTAGAATAGCAATTACTGCATTTATTTACGGTATGATAGGATTATCTCTAGCTCTTACTGGCATGTGGTATTTCATGATACATGATTGGCCATTGAATATTGGAGGTAAACCAAACTTCTCTTTAATAGATAATATTCCATCTTTTGTTCCTGTAACATTTGAGTTCGGGGTTTTGTGTGCTGCGCACGGAATGGCTATTACTTATATGTTAAGAAATTGGACACTACCAGGGTTTAAAGCAAAGAATCCTTATCCAAGAACAACAGATGATAGATTTGTAATGGAAATACATGCTTCAGATTCTGAATTAAGTGCCGAAGAAATTAAAGCATTTATTGATGAAACGTGTGTTTTAGAAATTGACGAAAAATAATTTAATACAGATGAATATAAAGTATTTAAATAGATTATCAAAAATTGCTATAATAGCTGCTATATTTTCTATTACTTCATGTAAAGAAGAACATGGTTTGGCTCCAGAATATATGCCTGATATGTATCGTTCTCCATCTATTGAGACATATGTAGACTATGGAGAGTTAAGGGGTAATTATAGTGATACTGCATACACTAATAAAATGACAGCTAGAAAGCCGGTTGATGGTACAATTCATAGAGGATTTCAACCATATGGATATGATAATACTGCAGAGGGTTATGCTTTAGCAGGAGAAAATTTGAAGAATCCAATTTTATTTAATGATAAAGTTGGCGCTGAAGGTAAATCTCTTTATGGTATGTTCTGTGTTCATTGTCATGGTAAAACAGGCCAAGGCGATGGATCAATAGTTCAAAATGGAAAATTCCCACCACTTCCAGTTAAATTTGCTCCTGGTTTAGATATTTCTGAAGGAAAAATGTTCCATACTATAACTTATGGAAAAGGTTTAATGGGATCTCACGCTCCTCAACTTTATAAAGCAGAAAGATGGATGCTTGTTCATTATATTAGATCAGAATTTATGAAAGAAGTTGCGCTTGTAAATGATACTAATTCTAGAGTAGAAGAGGTTGTTGCATCAACCGTTGAGTCAGTAGTTGAAAAAAAAGGACATTAATTATAAAAGAATAATAAACATTCTAATAAAATGGAATATAAAGTATCAAATAAAGCAAAATTAACAGCACTAATATTAGTTGTTGTTGGAGTTGTATCATTGCTAGTAGGAATCTTTACAGACCACGGGCATACAGATCAAAGATTATGGGCTAATTTATTAGTTAATAGTTACTTCTTTTTCACCTTAACATTAGCTGCGGTATTTTTCCTTGCTATTCAATATGTGGCTGAAATGGCATGGGGAGTTACTACACAAAGAATTTTTCAAGCAATAATGAGTTTTATGCCGTATGCGGCTATAGCCTTATTAATTGTTTTAGGTGCGAGTTCATTGCATATGACTCACCTTTACCACTGGATGGCCGAAGGGATTACAGATCCTACAAGTCATCATTATGATGAAATAATTACAGGAAAATCAGGATATTTAAATCAACCTTTCTTTTGGGCTAGAACATTAATTTTTTTGGGTGTTTGGATGTTTTTTGCAAATTGGTTTAGAAAAAATTCTGTGGAAGAAGATAAGTTAGATTTATCTGCAATTAGTGATGGAGTTTCTCCGAACTATAGAAAAGCGATTAAGATGTCAGTGTTCTTTATCATTTTCTTTGCATATTCTTCAGTTGCATCCGCATGGGACTGGATTATGTCAATTGATGTACACTGGTTCAGTACATTATTTGGCTGGTATACATTTTCAGGTATGTGGATTGCTTGTATGATTGTCGCTGTAGTGCTAGTTCAATATTTAAAGGCACAAGGGTTGTTAAAGGATGTAAATCGAAGTCATATTCACGATTTAACAAAATGGATGTTTGCTTTGAGTATGTTATGGTCATATTTATGGTTTGCGCAATTTATGCTGATTTGGTATGCTAATGTACCAGAAGAAACTATTTATTACTTAACTAGGTTTGAAAACTATAAACTTTTATATCTAGGAACCTTTTTCGTTAATTTTCTTTTACCATTTTTTGTATTAATGTCAAGAGATGCAAAAAGAAACGGAATATTCATTGTTCCAATAGCATTGATTATTTTTGTTACACATTGGATTGATGTTTTAGTACTGGTTTTACCAGGAACAATGTTTGAACATGGTCAGCTAGGATTTCTTGAAATAGGTATGTTTTTAATGTTTTTAGGCGCTTTTATATTTGTTACTTTAAGAGGTTTGTCTAAAGCTCCTTTAGAAACAAAAAATCACCCAATGTATGATGAAAGTGTTCATTTACATCACTAACAATAATTTAGAATAATAATAAAGAAAGTCTATAAATTATGATGACTATAGTAGTAATAATAACAGCAATATTAATAGTGGTTCTAGGATCACAATTGCTAAAGATGGCAGAATTAACAGCTAAAAGTAAGGGTGAATTAATTTTTAACGTATCTGAGAAAGCTGGAAAAATTCAAGGTGTATTAATGTTAACTTTTCTCTTTTTTTTAGTTGGATTCTTTTTTTGGCAAATGTATGCTTGGTATGGATTAAGACTACCTGTTTCAGCATCTGCTCATGGAGAAAGCATAGATTATTTATCAGACGTAACATTTTTGATAATTACTCCTGTTTTTATTGTTACACATATTGTATTATTTTGGTTTTGTTTTAAGTATGCTTATAGTTCTAAAAGAAAAGCATTGTACTTTTCACATTCTAATAAATTAGAAACAGTTTGGACGGTAGCGCCTGCATTAGTATTAACAGTATTAATCTTAATGGGTTTAACTAGTTGGAATCAAATCATGACACCTGTTCCGAGTGAGACTGAACATGTTCTTATTGAATTAACAGGTCAACAATTTAATTGGACAGCTAGGTATGCTGGTAATGATAAAAAACTAGGAAGATCTCATGTTTCACTAATTGAAGGTATTAATGGAACAGGTGTAGATTCAAGTGATGTAAATGCAAAAGATGACAAAATAGTAAAAGGTGAGTTTCATTTACCAATTGGAGTTCCAGTTCAATTCGTTTTTCGATCTTTAGATGTAATACACAGTGCTTATTTGCCTCACTTTAGAGCTCAGATGAACTGCGTACCCGGTATTACCACTCAGTTTAATTTCACTCCAACTATAACAACTTCAGAAATGCGATTAAAGACGGGTAACGATCAATTTAATTATGTTTTATTGTGTAATAAAATTTGTGGTGCAGCACATTATAATATGCAAATGGATGTTATTGTAGAAAGTCAAGAAATGTATGATAAATGGTTGGCTGAACAAAAAACATTTGTAGAGTAAAATAGATATTTAGAATAGACTTAATTTATATAAGAATGAGTACACATCAACATCACGCGAAAGATTTTTTATTTACATACGTCTTTAGTACTGACCATAAAATGATCTCCAAACAGTTTTTAATAACTGGATTTTTAATGGGTTTCATAGGGCTAATCATGTCAACATTATTTAGGTTGCAGCTAGGCTGGCCTGGAGAGAGTTTCGAAATAGTTGAACTTTTAATGGGTAGTTGGCAAGAGAATGGAGTGATGAGTCCAGATAAATATTTGGCTTTAGTTACAATGCATGGTACAATCATGGTTTTCTTTTTGTTAACTGCTGGTTTGAGTGGTACATTTAGTAATTTACTAATTCCATTGCAAATTGGTGCGCGTGATATGGCTTCAGGATTCTTGAACATGTTATCTTACTGGTTCTTTTTTGTATCATCAGTTATCATGTTAATTTCTTTATTTGTTGAAGGTGGTTCGGCTTCCGCAGGTTGGACAATATATCCACCATTAAGTGCACTTCCTCAGGCTATACCAGGTTCTGGAGCAGGTATGACGCTTTGGTTGGTTGCAATGTCTATTTTCATTGTATCTTCTCTATTAGGAAGTTTGAATTATATTGTTACTATTTTTAATTTGCGTACAAAAGGAATGTCAATGACTAGATTGCCATTGACTATTTGGGCTTTTTTATTGACAGCTGTATTAGGTGTTCTTTCTTTCCCCGTTTTGTTATCTGCTGCATTGTTATTGGTATTTGATAGAAGTTTTGGAACTAGTTTCTACTTATCTGATATTTATATTGGAGGACAGGTATTGGATCATTCAGGAGGGAGTCCAATACTATTTGAACACTTGTTTTGGTTCTTAGGACATCCAGAAGTATATATTGTATTATTACCTGCTTTAGGTATTACATCTGAAATCATTTCTACAATGTCAAGAAAACCAATTTTTGGTTACAGAGCAATGATTGGGTCTATGATGGCAATTGCTTTCCTTTCATTTATTGTTTGGGGACATCATATGTTCCTTACAGGAATGAATCCATTTTTAGGGTCTGTATTTACCTTTACAACATTATTAATTGCAATACCTTCAGCAGTTAAAGTATTTAACTACTTAACTACTCTTTGGAAAGGGAATATAGTTTTTACTCCTGCAACTTTATTTAGTGTTGGATTAGTATCAACATTTATTTCAGGAGGTGTTACTGGTTTAGTTTTAGGTAACTCAGCTTTAGATATTAATGTGCATGATACTTATTTTGTTATTGGTCACTTTCATATTGTAATGGGATTATCTGCAATATTTGGAATGTTTGCTGGTGTCTATCATTGGTTTCCAAAGTTATTTGGTAGAATGATGAATAATAAGTTAGGAAATATTCACTTTTGGTTTACAATAGTTTGTGCATATGGAGTGTTTTTTCCAATGCATTTCTTAGGGTTTGCTGGAGTACCAAGAAGGTATTATACCAATTCAGAATTTCCAATGTTTGATGATATGCTTAACATTAATGAACTGATCAGTATATTTGCAATTATTGCAATGCTTGCTCAATTAATATTCTTCTTTAACTTTGTTTACAGTGCATTAAGAGGTCCTAGAGCCCCTATGAACCCTTGGAAAGCAAATTCACTAGAATGGACAACTCCTGTCGAACATTTTCATGGTAACTGGTATGGAGAAATCCCTACAGTTTATAGATGGCCTTACGATTATAGTAAAGTCGATAGTAATGGAGATTATTTATATGGTGATGATTTTATACCTCAAACGACTCCATTAGGCGAAAATGAAAAAGACGGAGGAGAACATTAATAAAATGACAATTTTGACAGCAGAAAATATTAACTACAAAGAAGAACTTAAGAAGAAAACTTCTAAACCCTTAATTTGGATAGGTATTGTTAGTATCATCATGTTTTTTGGTGGATTAACAAGTGCAGTGATTGTAAGCCAAGGTGGTGGTGGTTTCTTAGTCATCGAAATGCCTTTTTCATTTTCAATAAGTACATTTATTATTGTACTGAGTAGTGTGGCCTTTCAATTTGGATTGATATCTGTTAAAAAAGGAAATTATTTAGCTGCAAAACTGAGTATTTCACTAACCTTAATCCTCGGATTATTGTTTATTGTAACCCAATATATGGGTTGGACTTTTTTACATGATAATGGATATTACGCTGCAGGAAAAGATAGCACACAAGAGAGTTCATTCTTGTATCTTTTAACAGGATTACACGTAGTTCATTTAATAGGTGGATTATTTAGTCTGTTATTTGTATTGTTAAAAACAATGAAAAATAAATATAGTTTAGAAAACATCACAGGGATGCAAGTAAGTATTATTTACTGGCACTTTTTAGGAGCTTTGTGGGTATATCTATTCTTATTTTTAAGATTTATAATAGCGTAAAAAAATATAAAATATGTCTCATACAGAAGAAATAGATAGTAAAGAAGCATGGGGAGGAGGAACATCTCCTTTTGGAGCTGGTTACGGTAAATTAATGATGTGGTTCTTCCTAATGTCGGATGCATTATCATTTACTGGATTTTTAGCAGCGTACGGTTTCTTCCGTCATAATTATTCAACTATTTGGCCAACAGCAGAGAATGTGTTTACACACTTTCCATTTATGCATGGTCATCAACCTTTGATTTATGTTGCCTTAATGACATTCATTTTAATTATGAGTTCTGTTACTATGGTACTTGCTGTTGAAGCAGGTCAAAGAATGGATCAAAAAGCAGTCATTAAATGGATGTTTTGGACAATCATTGGAGGTTTAATTTTCGTTGGCTCTCAAGCTTGGGAATGGTATCACTTTATTCATGGAACAGAACTAGGAGCATGGGAATTAGGAATAGGAACTTTTACTCTGCCTGATGGAACAATTGAACAAACTCAAGGTATTATTGGAAGATGGGTAGATGGTTCCAAAGATGTATTAATGTTGCCTTGGAGAGCTACCGCAGGAGATCTTTCTTCTGAGTATTTAACTTTAACAGGTGAGGCTTTATCCGATGCATTGGCTAATGGACAAGCAATTCATGGTGCAAATATGACGCACAATGAATATGGTCATCCTTTATTTGCTGATTTCTTTTTCTTTATAACAGGATTTCACGGAACTCACGTATTTAGTGGGGTAGTCTTAAACTTTATTATTTTTGTAAATGTATTAATGGGTACGTATGAAAAACGTGGTCATTATGAAATGGTAGAAAAAGTAGGGTTATACTGGCACTTTGTAGATTTAGTTTGGGTATTTGTATTTACATTTTTCTACTTAATTTAAGGAAAACCTAAGTTTATTATTAGTAAAAAAAATAATTATGGAACATTCAGATCAACCGTATAAATACGCTCAACATCATTCAGAAGCAGAGGGAAAGAAAACCCGAAGAATGATATGGAATATGTTTTGGGTATTATTAGCAATAACATCAATAGAAGTTGGATTAGGACTTGTTTGGAAACAATGGGGAATTGATTTTCATTATGTGAAAATGACTTTTCTTGTAATGACAATAGTGAAAGCATATTTTATTGTTGCTTATTATATGCACTTAAAGCATGAGAAATCATTCTTAAAGAATACTATAATTGCTCCATATATTCTGTTAGCATTGTATTTAATATACATGGTAATTACAGAAGGTACATATACTAATTACATGGAATATTTGTTTTAAAAAGAAATTAAAATCATTTAAAAGACCACATTTATTGTGGTCTTTTTTTTATACTACTTAATTATGGTATTACCCGCATCAAAAGGAATTAAAGTTTTCTTTTTATTAGTTATTTTATCCTTACCAGGTGTCTTTTATTTGATGATGGCTAAAGGAGTCCATCATTATACTAAGCTTCCATACATTGGACCGAAAGAGGCCATTTTAAAAGAGGATGGAAGTTATGATACTACATATCATCAGATACCTTATTTTGAACTAACAAATCAAGATGGAAACAGCCTGACAAGAGATGATTTATTGGGATCTGTTTATATAACAGATTTCTTTTTTGCTACCTGTCCATCTATTTGCCCTAAAATGGCTGGTAACATGAAATACCTTCAAGACAAATTTTTGGATAAAAAAGATTTAAAATTTATTTCAATAACAGTAAATCCAGCACATGATACTGTTAAAGTTCTTAAATCTTACGCCAAAAAAATTCATGCTAACACAAAAAATTGGTCATTTTTAACAGGCGAAAAAGATGCTATTTATGACTTAGCACTTAAGGGTTTCTTTGCAAGTGTTGCTGAGGATGAAGTCGCTCCAGGAGGGTTTTTACATACTCAATATTTTGTTTTAGTAGATAAAAAAGGACATATTAGAGGTTTGTTTGATGGAACTGTTTATTCAGAAATGAAAAAAGATTTAACAGATGCGCTTGATATATTGTATCGAGAAGAATCAGTTCCACTAAAAGGCGAAACACAAGATAAAATTGAACAACGAAAATAGTTTTCATTTCTAATATTATAGTTAATCATTAGTAACTTTGATGAAATGATTTCGCTGAAAAAAATAATTTTATTTGTAAGTTTAGTTTTAATTAAGACTATAACAAATGCACAATGTGCCATGTGTAAAGCCGTATTAGAATCCAATATGGAAAACGGAGGTACTGCCGCTGCTGGAATTAATAACGGAATTCTTTATTTAATGTTTATTCCTTATATTTTAATAGGTGTTGTTGGATACTTTATTTATCGCCACTTTAAGAATAACAATACAAAAGAGGTGTAAAGTATGAGAAGTTTTCTTGTCTTTTTAGCTTTATTTCCTTTTATTTTATTTGCTCAAGAAAGAGTTGTTTTTGAAAATGAGTTCAAACAAAGCTTTCACACAAAACCTAAATTAGATGTTAAACTGGATAATCGTTTTTCTTTTATTAGTGATAACGATGTTAAGACAATAGGTCTTAAAATTGGTTTGAAATTTAATAGAAAATTCAAAGTAGGCATTGGTCTCAATCAAATGTTACTTCCAGTTGAAAAACATATATTGAGTGAGGATAATGTTTTATTACCTGTTGATTTAGAATATTCTTATTTTTCACCCTATGTAGAATACGTTTATTTTAATAGTAAAAGATGGGAGTTTAGTTTGTCTACCCAATTAGGTTTTGGTAGCGCTAGTTATAGACATATTGATGCGAATGGTAAAAAGTTTAAACTTATTGAATCTACTGTTCTTTCATATGAACCAGCTATGCTTATTGATTATAAAATAATTAGATGGTTTGGAATAGGTACCGGAGTTGGTTATCGTTTAGTTTATTACAAAAGTAAAGGGATGGACCAAGAGTTTTCATCTCCTGAGTATGTTGTTAAACTAAAGATTTATTTAGGGGAAATTGTTAGAACAATTACGGGAAAACAATTAGAGATTGATTAACGCGAATTAAACAACCAAAACGACTACAATTTTATAACAAGAAAAACTATCTTTGATATATGAATGAATACCTTGATGCAGACAATACAAATTTAAACTCTACGGAAAAGGAGATTGAAAAAGTGTTAAGACCTCTTTCTTTTGAAGATTTTACAGGACAAGAAAAAGTTGTTGAAAATTTAAAGGTATTTGTTACAGCAGCAGCTCAAAGGGGGGAAGCCCTAGATCATGTTTTATTACATGGCCCTCCAGGATTAGGTAAAACTACATTAGCTCATATAATTGCCAATGAACTTAATGTTGGATTCAAAGTAACTTCAGGGCCAGTTTTAGAAAAGCCAGGAGACTTAGCAGGGTTATTGACAAATTTAGAGGAAGGGGATGTACTATTTATAGATGAAATACATCGTTTAACACCTGTTATAGAGGAATATTTATATTCGGCTATGGAAGACTATAAAATAGATATACTGATTGATTCAGGGCCTAATGCAAGAAGTGTTGAAATCGAATTAAATCCATTTACGTTAATTGGAGCAACCACCAGAACAGGTTTATTGACTGCACCATTAAGAGCTCGTTTTGGTATTACTTCCAGATTAGAATACTATGATGCAAAATTGTTATCTATCATTGTACATCGTTCTGCAAAAATTTTAAATGTTGGAATAGACAGTAATGCTGCAGGAGAAATTTCGAGAAGAAGTAGAGGTACGCCTAGAATAACCAACTCTTTATTAAGAAGAGTAAGAGATTTTGCTCAAGTTAAAGGCGATGGTCGAATCAACTTAGAAATTGCATTATATGGTTTAGATTCTTTGAACGTAGATAAGAATGGATTAGATGATATGGACAATAGAATTCTTTTGGCTATTATCGATAAATTTAAAGGTGGTCCTGTTGGATTAACTACCATTGCTACTGCCGTAAGTGAACAGGCTGGAACTATTGAAGAAGTTTATGAACCTTTCTTAATAAAAGAAGGTTTTTTAATGCGAACACCAAGAGGTAGAGAAGCAACTGAACGTGCGTATAAACATTTAGGGAGAGTAAAAGGACCTGATCAAGGACAATTATTCTAATAGATACGGAGCCTCAAAAAAGAAAATAGAATTTCAGTATTTCTACCTAGATCTTGCTTTTTGTAATTAAATAAATTTGAAACTTAACAAACTGTTGAGTAATAAAAAGAATTATTTTAGTTGGATTGTGTTTTGTTTCTTGTTTTATTGAAGCACAAGTATTGTCAAATGCTCGTTCAGTAGATTGGGAATTAGTAGGTTTAAGAGATACTTCTACAAATAACTTCCAGTTTGTTAATCTGGATGATTTCGGCATTCTAAGTGACGGCTTAACTCCAAATGATGCTATGCTTGCAACTGCAATTAGTTCTATAAGTGGAAATGGTGCAGTTTTAGTTTTTCCAACGGGTAATTTTCTTTTTAATTCTACTATATCCTTACCAAGTAATATTGTTATCAAAGGTCAAGGTGCTGAGAATACTCAGTTTATTATGGATCTAAGCGGTAGTGGAAACGCTTTTGAATTTACAGGGTCAGTACTTAGTTTAGATACGACAACCATTATTAATCAAGCAAATAAGGATAGTGCATTTTTAATTTTAAATAATCCTTCAATTTTTGTTGTCAACGATTGGATTCGAATTATCCAATACGATACAGATCTAGTTACTTCTTCATGGGCAGAGCATACTGTTGGCCAGATTGTACAGATAGAACATATAAATGGTAATAGGGCGATATTAAAATCTCCATTAAGAATGGACTATGTGATGAGTAGAAATCCATATATTCAAAAAATAGTACCTGTAAAAAATGCTGGTATTAGTTGTTTTAAAATTTTAAGAGTTGATGATACTTCACCTCAACAAAGGAGTAACATTAAATTTAAGTACGCTACTAATTGTTGGGTGAGTGGAGTCGAATCAGAAAATTGCACTTTTAGTCATATTGAGGTTAATTATAGTTCTAATCTTTATATTTCAAAATCTTACTTTCATCATGGGTTCGATTACGGAGGAGGAGGTAGAGCTTACGGTGTTGTTCTACAAACTACTTCTGGGGAATGTTTAATTGAAAACAATGTTTTTGAACACTTACGACATGCTATGCTCCTTCAGTCTGGGGCTAATGGAAACGTGTTTGCCTATAATTATTCATTAGAACCGTTTTGGACATCTACCCCAAGTAATTCTGCTGGAGATATGGTGTTACATGGCAATTTCCCATATGCTAATTTGTTTGAGGAAAATATATGCAAAAATATTGTTGTAGATAATTCTCATGGGCCAAACGGGCCCTACAATACTTTTTTAAGAAATAGAGCTGAAGGGTTTGGAATATTTTTTAGTAGTAGTAATTCTCCAGATCAAAATTTTATTGGAAACGACATTCCAAACACATCTTTCCCTTATAATTTGATCAATTATACAATACAGGGAACAGGTCACTTTCTTTATGGAAATAATAATAAAGGAACGATAACTCCATCTGGAACAAATACTCTTGCTGATTTGAGTTATGCCTATTCAATTAAACCAAATTTTGTAACTCAACCAGAGTGGGGAGGGATAGGGACTCCAAATGTAATGGGCTTAAAAAATATTCCGGCATTTGATCGGTTTACTACAAATACACTGTTTTCAAATTCTTGTGAGAATCTTGTTACGACTATAGGTGAAAAAGAGTTTAGTGATGAGCAAATAGTAATTTCTCCAAATCCTTTTACAAATAAGTTCAAAGTTAGTGTAGTAACTAATATTGTTGATTTAAAAGTATATAATGCTTTAGGTAAGTTAATGATAAAAATTGAGGGTAGTGATAGTGAAACGATTATTGACTCAGGTAAATGGCGCAATGGGATTTATTTTATAGACATTCTCTTAGCTGATGGTAAACGAGTTGTTAAAAGGCTAGCTAAAACGTAACTTTACGTTTTAATGAATTCTCTAAAAACTAAATATACTCATCAAATTAAAGAAGAAGCAAGCCGTTTAGGATTTTCTTTTTGTGGGGTATCTAAGGCAGGTTATCTAGAGGAAGAAGCACCACATTTAGAAAGTTGGTTAAATAAAAACATGCATGGAGACATGCATTATATGGAGAATAATTTTGATAAGAGATTAGACCCAACAAAATTAGTCGAAGGGTCAAAATCCGTTATATCATTACTTTTTAATTATTATCCAGAAGAAACTCAAAGAGACGATACATTTAAAATTTCTAAATATGCTTATGGTGAAGATTATCATTTTGTAATCAAACATAAACTAAAAGATATTGTCCATTTTATTAATGACAATATAGGCGAGATAGATGCGCGTGTTTTTGTTGATTCAGCACCAGTTTTAGATAGGGCTTGGGCAAAAAAAAGTGGGTTAGGATGGATCGGTAAAAATGGAATGCTTATCAATAAAAAACAAGGTTCTTTTTTCTTCTTAGCTGAAATAATTTTAGATTTAGAATTGGCTTATGATAATCCTGTTACCGATCATTGCGGAACTTGTACAGCATGTGTAGATGCCTGCCCAACCGAAGCAATATTACCAAATAAAGTAGTGGATGGGAGTAAGTGTATTTCTTATTTTACCATCGAATTAAAAGATGAAATACTTCCCAAAGAAGTAAACGGTAAATTTAATGATTGGATGTTTGGCTGTGACATTTGCCAGGATGTTTGCCCTTGGAATCGATTTTCATTAGTTCATAATGAACCAAAGTTTAAATCAAATGCAAAATTATTAAACTTTTCAAAAAGTGAATGGAATGAGATAACGGAAGAAGTATTTCAGGAAATATTTAAAAAATCACCAGTAAAACGGACAAAATATGCAGGCTTAAAACGAAATATTAATTTCTTAAATGGAGAATGATTTTATTCTCCCCACCGAAAACTTTTATTATCAACTTTTAATAGATCTAAAACTCTATCAACAACCGTTTGAGCTAATTCCTCTATTGTAGTCGGATTGCTATAAAAAGAAGGTGTCGCAGGACAAATAATTCCACCAGCTTCAGTAACCAATTTCATATTATTAATATGAATAAGACTGTAAGGGGTTTCTCTAGCTACTAAAATCAATTTTCTACGTTCCTTTAAAACAACATCAGCAGCACGTGTTAATAAGTCATTAGAAATTCCATTCGCTATTCTTCCCAAAGTTCCCATTGAACAAGGAATAACTACCATGCTATCGTATTGAGCCGACCCAGAAGCAAATGGTGCATTGAAGTCATTTTTATCATAAAATGTAAAAGGGTAATTT
>CEWR01031299.1_pt1 | contig 14268 bp, 13 predicted proteins | sample 356321 | NCBI WGS metagenome assembly CEWR01 (sample SAMEA2621551, study PRJEB7988) | marine metagenome | biome: marine biome (ENVO:00000447); feature: mesopelagic zone (ENVO:00000213); material: "saline water (ENVO:00002010), including plankton (ENVO:xxxxxxxx)" | depth 790 m
TTCGAGTCCTGCCCCCGCTACCACTCAATCGTGACTAAATCCCACCCTTTTTACCCTCTACCATATTTTTCAAATTAGTCAAAACCGGAAATCGGCCGGAAATTATGCATTTACCGATATGTAAGAAAGAGTCCCAGAAGGCTCTTCTTTGGTGACTTGACCAGTTCTCAGTTTTGCCAAGTTTTCAATGTGGTGCTTCTGAATACTTGGGGCAACGTGAGTATAAAGGTCAGCGGTAATAGCGATACTGGCATGACCCAATCTTTCTGACACCACTTTCAAAGGTGTTCCACAAGATAATAATGCTGACGCGTGGGAGTGCCTCAAACTGTGGAAATGGCAGTCTCCCCTACCCAACTTTTTAAGACCTTTCTTGATTCCCTGAGATACTGATTGGTTATTGAAATATATGTCCAAAGCCAAGAGGGGCAAACTAACCCACTCCAGGAATTTCCCAAAGGCCGATCAATATAAGTCACGATCTGGTGAATGTTCAGACTGCGGCAAAGAACATACATTTACCTATCAGAAAGATGCTCGAGAGCAGACAGCAGAGTTCGCCTCAATACCCCAGAGTCCCACCAACTTTTCTGAATGGATTGGTACTGGAGTCCCACTTTATAAAGATGGGAAGCGGTGCGAGTGTTGGATAATTGACATTTAAACACTCCTATTTTTAATATTCACCGGCTTACCATGTGGTGTAGATAAGTAAGCCTGTGTCCAATCTTCTTTTAACAGAATCAAAGTATTTTGATTACTAATTTTCTTTTCTATTAGAATTTCTTCTAAGGCATTTAACCAACAGGAAAAATAATCATCACTACCATCTAAATTTTTTGTATGTAATCTTTCTTTTTTAAGAGCTTCCCCAAAAACTTTAACAAATTCCTTCCAACTAAAATTTCCTTTTTCTGACAATTGAACAGTAATAGCAAATAATTGACTATGCCAAGGATTCTGGAAAACAACTTGATCTTCATTTTTATTTGTAAAAGGTAAATTATAATCAGATTTCATTTTCATATTTTTTATAAAAGTTTAATCTTTATAAGGATTAAAGTATGGTTCCCATAAATCCAAAAATATGCTGTCATTTTCATGTTCAGCTGAGATACCCCATAATTCTGAGGATTTGAATTCTACAGTATATAAAGGTAAGGGGCTTTCTCCCAACCCGTGAGCATTCTTATCAGGGAAAACATGATTTTTATTATAAGAATGAATTTTACCTACTCTTCCCATAGCATATGTAGGTAATCTGGTGTGCCCACCATTTACATTCTCATTTGGACTATAACTTTGAGTAATAATTTTATCACCTATGTTAAAAATAGGACTTACATTTGTATCTCTAATTGATGGCCCTCCCCAGCCTAATGTTTTTTGAACATCTTCAGCTAACCAGGTTCTATCATCAAGCATTACATTTTGTTTAGAAAACTTATCTAAATTACCTTTCTTAGCAGCAGCAACATATTCTTTTAATTCATCTAACGAAATAAGTTTTTTATCTATTAACAGATTAGTTAGAGCCGCCAGCCATTTTTCATAATAAGAGAAATTTATATAATCTTTGGGTGGCAAACATTCTCTATAATGTCTACTGATATCTAGATTCCATTCGCCTAAAGCACCAGCAGCAAGTGTAATTGCCCACGCTTTTGCCTGCCAATTATGTTTAAAAGTAGGCTCAAAATTAATGACTTCATTTTTGTTGTTTCTTGGAACTGGTATCGGTCCATCTCCAAAACGTCCTCCCATATCATGCAGTCTACTCATTTAATTTCCTTTGGTAACCCTGTGCCTATCATTGAATTTCTAGTAACCAACTCTGCAAGTTCAGTCTCATCCATATTTTCAGTACCATCAGGTCTCATTGGTAACACTAAATATCTTAGTTCTGCAGTTGAATCCCAGACTTTTATCTGAACTTTTGGATCTAGAGATAAACCAAATTCTGAAAGAACTTTTCTAGGTTCTCGTACTGTTCTAGATCTATATTCATCACTTTTATACCACGTTGGTGGGAGACCGAGTACTGGCCATGGATAGCAACTACATAATGTACAAACCACCACGTTGTGAACCTTAGGTGTGTTTTCAACAACAACCATATTTTCGCCTTGTCTTCCTTGGTAACTCAATTCTCTTATAGCTGATGTTGCATCATTCAGAAGTCTTTTTTTATATTCTTCATCAACCCACGCTTTTGCAACTACTTTTGCACCATTTTGTGGACCTATTCTATTTTCATAAGTGTCAATCAATTCATCTAAAGTTCTAGAATCTATTAAACCTTTATTTAGAAGTAAAGTTTCAACAGCTTTTACTCTTAGTTCAGGATCCGAAGGCAATTGTGAATGTGCGTGATCATCTGAATGGGTGTGATTATGAATAATATTTTTCTTTTCACTCATAATTGATCCTCTTATGCATTATTTTATTTTTACTCTGGGATTAAAACGATCCTACCATAGAGTGCGAGACCCTATTCTTATATATATATAAGCCTTCCCCACGTTTTGTCTATTGACACATACGTGTCACTACTTAAGACTATTCCTCCCTTAACACTCTATCTACAATGGCACCCTGACATTAGTTGAGTTGTTGTAGACATCAAAGGTGTGCATTCGGGTCCTGCCCCCGCTACCACTCATTCATGACTAAATCCCACCCTTTTTATCCACTACCCGGCTTGTCAAATTAGTGATTTCCGTAAATATGGTCACGAACTTTCTGGGAGCGTCAAATTTAATGTTTCGTCAATTTGTCTGGCAGCAGTTTCTTCCAAACCAATCGTTACATGGGAATAAGTGTCTATAATGAATGAGGCAATCCATCAGGAGGGAATATGGGCATTCTGGTACAGCGGGAATTCACCGTCGCTGGCGATCACCGACAGGAGTTTGAGCGTCAGAGTCGTCTTGGGACATGGGTGAAAATGTGCCACAACGGTGCACAGATGATCGCGTTCGGAGGCTGGGCGTTCGGTGGTCGGGGTGACGTGGTGGTCACCCATTCGGCCTATGCGGATTTCGATCATTGGACCGCAACACGGCCTTGGGGGGCATTCGCAACCGATTCTGAACGTACCGAAGAAACTCGGCACGCCAGCGCGATCTTCGCTGGTCGTCCACGGCTCATTGATCACTCACGCACAACGATCATTGAATACGACAACGACTTGTCCGAACCGACGCCTTTCTACCGCAATAGCGGCGATGAGTTAGCGCCCCTACCGCTGACCTATGGTCCTCAGTCAATCCTTGCAGAGTGCCGTTATCGGCTTCGCTCGGGATCCGAAACAGAGTTTCGCGAGCTGTCCGCAGAGACGCTATGGCCCAGGCTTCGAGCGCATGATGCACGCATGGTGCTCTACGGCAAGGACCTGCTGGCGGAGGAGGACGAGGTGGTGGAGCTGACGGCCTACCGTTCGATTAGCGCATGGCATCAACTGTTGAGCCCAACTGGAGACACGGAGCTGGTGTCTGCCAAACGGCAGTCACTGATCGCAGACAGACAGACGCGACTCCTGATGGTGCAGACGGATTTCGGCGAAAAGGTATAGAGATCGAGCTCATCAAGCCTATCTGGTACTGGGAACTGAGGGGCTATGCATTTATAGCTCCAAGGTAGGTAGAAGCACCCTAGTTTTTCATTCAACCTATCCGGCAATTTAACCGACAAAATATTCACAACAATATGGATTTATTTGCACCAAATGGACACGAGAGGGGAGCTTCTGTAACCAGGTGGAAAATATGACCCTCCATGAACACTTCCTAGTCCTCCTCATAAACCAAAGGTCTCAGGTTCGAGTCCTGCCCTCGCTACCACTCATTCGTGACTAAAATACCCTATTTTTACCTTCTTTAATTTCCCCGCTTAGCGATCCACCTGGGCTGATCACAGATCTGCCCCAGAAATTCCAGTATGGTGTGGGCGCCCATGTATGAGGTGATACCTGTTCCTACATCCACTAGAGGGTTGACCTCAACGAGATCGAATCCGATGATCTCGGTGTGTCTCGCCAACGTCGCTAGTGAGTCCCGAAGATCAGCATACGACATGCCGTTGGGTTCCGCAGACACACACCCCGGAACCAACGGTAGGTCCAGTACATCAATGTCGATACTCACATATATTGCAGCATCCTTCGGAACCAATTCGGTCATGCCATTCGGACCCATCTCTTTAAACTCCTTCATTCCTATGACACGGTTACCATCGTTGATAGAGTCGTCAATCCAAGCCTTGTTGTTGCGGATACTACGGATTCCAACCTGTGTAAGGCTCTCAACATGGTCCATCTGGTGGATGTGACGGAAAGCATGGGAATTAGTGTATTCGAAGCCGTGAACGAAGGGTCTATAGTCGATATGGGCGTCGAAGTGGACGACATGGAGAGGCTCTTTGTATGCTCGGACAACTGGAAAGGTAATAGCATGGTCGCCTCCTAGCACCACTGGCATCGCGCCTTTATCCAACACCATCCGAGTCAGGTTAGTAATATTCTCGAAAGTACCTTCAACATCAGTGGGAATGACATTCGCGTCACCCACATCTACAATTCGATTGTTATCAAGCTCATATTCTAGGAACACTTTGTTGGTGTCGTGGTCAAAGTAGCCAACGCCATTAGCCCCGAATCGTAGAGATTGCTCCCTTATCGAGCGTGACCCGAATCGTGAACCAGGCATGAATGGCGAGCCTTCATCCGTTGGCGCGCCCATCACGGCGATATCCGCGTCCAACTGGTCAAGATCATGACAGACCGGTGTTCTTAGAAATGAGACTAATCCAGCAAACCCATAGTTTGGTTTACCTCGGTTGGTCGGATGTTGCGCCTTACGTTGTGTCATTTATTGATTCCTTTTTCCTCATTTCTTTCTGCATCATGGATATCGGATTCCTTTCCGGTTGTTGGCAATGATACTTGTTAATTGACTTATAGGGGAGATTATTTATTCGATTATTACAACCCATGTAGTATATTCAACGTAAGTGGGGTGTAATGGTAGAGAACCCATAGAAATACAAAAATATTATGTGCATTATCGATATTTCGAGCTTGAAAAAAGAGGGTGAGTTTGGGTCTAAAGAGTGGGGTGAGGCCTGTGCGGCTGCAGCTGTAAAAATTCTTAAGGCGGCTGACCTGCCTGCTGATTTTGAATGGGCCTTTACTGAACGGTATACCCATCCGCCAGATCGACTGATGAAAGGTGGGCGCACACAGTGTGGTTACTACATCATGGTGAGGAACGGTGAAATAACTGGTGGTGATGGTGAACCGGAGGAAGCACTTGCGATCCGAGGATTTCACATCCGAGCACGCTGGGCTGCATTGTGTAACCAGTCTGGTGCCTTTTATGGTGCTGAAGGTAAGTTAAAGCGCGGTGACGGTGAAGTTGTAATGCGTGAGGCAATTGAGAGATATCTTGGGCGTGAAGATCCATACGGTGAAGTGCAACCGTCAGAACGGTATTTCCCGGAAACTGTACGTGGCCCATTGATGACAGGGTCAGAGGAAGGCAATGGACTTCACAATATCGCGGCATCTATGCAGACCTCATCTCCGGAGTTTGCTGATTTTCCAGTGACAGAGATGCTGGTTCCTATTTTTGATGAGATGAGCGAAGAGCAAAAGAAGTCATTTATCAAACTGCTCGGCATCGACATCTAATCTTTCTTTTCCCTACTACTTCCCTACAATGTTTGGATGATTAAATTCGGGAGACATACGTGAAAGCAATACCGACATCTCTGAAAATACTTTTCCTCGGCATTATTTTAGTCATCACCAAAATTAAATTTCTCGTCGAGAGTAGGTTCTCCATGCGTATAACCATAAGAAAGGGGCTAGAAATAAGGAAACCATGAAAGGCTTCAGTCTAAACCATGGATCCAGCACGACCTCTTCAAAATTTACCATGATTGTCTCAGCCTTTATTTCAGATTTAGTGACAGTCAGGAAATTATCTGTGTCACTTATAGTTGTCGGCCACCAGTTGTTGATTTTGGCGACGTACGAAACATTGTCCCATTCAGATTCTGGGGTTTCCCAGAGTCCTCTTGCAACTAATTCGAGAGGTGTAGCTATTCCCACCAAAATGGGAAAGCCAATTATGAGAGCGAGAACTAGCAACAATGACGCGACGGTACTTTTGAAAACAGCAGAAGTGAATGTAACAAGGCATACCCAGAAAATCGAGTTCAAAATATTGAACAGGAAACCAAACAGAAACCATTTAATTGAAATGGAATCTACTGTATCAAACATTACCATTGATGAAATGAAGGTTATGGCAAAAGTAAAAAGAAACAGAGCTTCGCTCAGTAGCACATAGATCACTAATTTCGTAAGCAATATTTTTCTAAAGGAAAACCGCATCCGCAGAAAAATGGATAGATTTTGGTTCGCGTCAAATGACATGCTTGATACTACAAGTCCGATAAACAGTATCCCGGCGGGTATGGTGAACAACAAGTACATTTCGATTACGTCAGCATAGGGAACTAGTTCACCTTCGTTGGCTTTGTCTATAAAGTAGTTTGTGATCACGGACAGAATGGATGCGAGGAAATACAGCGACACAAGAGTCCAGCCTCTCCAACTCCTGAATAACAGAATCAATTCCACTTTCCAAAGATTCATTTCACAGGACTCCAGAGGGTCTCAGAAGTTCTATGACAGATTCTTCAAAAGATTTCTCGTTATTAGAGATTCCTGATACAGCCCCTTCGTACAGGGTTCTTCCATGATCAACAACTGTGACTGAATCACAAACGGTTTCGACGTCACTCAAGATATGAGTTGAAAAAAGGACGGTTGCCCGTTTCTTTAGTTTAGTGACTATTTCAAGGACATCATGTCTTCCAATAGGGTCAAGAGCTGAACATGGTTCATCCAATAAAATGAGATTGGGATGACCTATGATTGTCGTCGCCAAGCCAAGACGCTGCTTCATTCCCCTAGAAAATCCGTCAACTTTCTTGTCAATTGCATCAGATAACCCGACATCAAATATTGCTTTTTCGACGTTTTCTTTGGGGATATCGTCTGCGAAAGGTGAACGGGCAAGGTCGACAACTTGTCGTGCGGTTAAGAATCCAAAAAAGTCCGGGGTGTCTGGCATGAGCATCACCTCTTTTTGAGGCAAGCCAAAGTTTATTTCTCCAGACGTCTTTCTTCTTAGGCCGGAAATGATCGAAAGCATGGTGCTTTTTCCAGCTCCATTAGGACCGACCAATCCGTGGACCGTACCTTGTTGTAACTCTAAGTTAAATCCATCTACCGCTACAAAACCCCCGTATTTCTTCGTAAGGTTAGAAATTTCCAGTACGTTAGAAGGCATTGATATATTTTTCCCCCGTTGCATAGACATATTTTATTATGATTTTATTTATTAAGTCACCAAGGTCTATGATCAAGATATATTCTGAACATTAGTAGACCATGATCTAATGGAGGCTATTATTGAAGAAGCAGATAGAAGGAATACCGAATAAAATCACCGCCGTTAAAAAAGCCGTTAAACTATCCAAAACAATGTGGACTTATTTGTACTAAATAGACAGGTAAGGAGAATATTTATGACTGGGTGGAAAATATGGCACTCCATGAACACTTCCTAGTCCTCCTCATAACCCAAAGGTCGCAGGTTCGAGTCCTCTCCTTGCTACCACTCATTTATGACTAAAATCACCTCTTTTTACCCCCTACCCTATTTTCCAAATTAGTGTATTCCGAAAATATTCCGTATATCAAACAGAAGGTAAAACGAGAGTATCTTCGGTACTTATTTGCCACCCTCGGATTCGAGCTGTCATTTCTCTGATGCGGTCTTTGTGTTCCTCATGGTTAAACAAGTTAACCTTTTCAAATGGATCTGAATTTAAATCAAAAAGCTCACACTGATCTCCTCGGCTGAGATTAAGTTTCCATCTATCTCCGCTAACGACAGATCTCCACTCCATTTGGGACATCAGATTCACTGTATCGTCTCCCAAATTAACAGTGGGCAACCCACCATGCCATTGCATGAACACATCTCGGGGTCGGAGCTCAGGCCCAGTCATTAGGTCCTGTAAAACACTACTACCTTGTAAATGGCCCGGAATTTCAATTCCTAAAATGTCCAAAATAGTAGGTACTATATCCACATGACCGAAATTTCCACCCATTTTTACCTGATTTCTGTTTATCCAAGGAATTTTTATGAGCATGGGAACCCTAGAAACTTCTTCGTAAAACGACCTCTTATTTAACATTCCTCGATCCCCTAAGCTGTCCCCATGGTCGCTAGTAAAAACAACGGCGGTGTCGTCTTCAAACCCAAAATCTTTCAAACCTTGGAGTACCTTTCCTACCCCCTCATCCAATAATGTAACGTTACCGTAATATCTAGCTTTCAATCTTCTCCAATCATCCACCGTATTTAAGCCATGCTCACTACCCGCTAGGTAGTAATCAGATCTGGAACGACTAAATAGGGAACAACTTTCATCAGGTTTTTCTAGAAAAACTTCACCATCTGGTATAGATGATGAATCATACAAATCATTGTACGGACCGTTATAGGGTGGATGTGGTTCATACATCATCACATAAAGTATAAAAGGTCGATCACTATCTGAATGCTTTTGCAAAAACTTATATGCCTCGTTACCTAGGAAGTTAGACATAGAATCTTCAGGTGGCAATTCTGACCTTTGTTTGGGGGTATAGGATGTATGCCCCTCATAAAGTCCTTCAGGTTCATAACCCGAGTTCTCCAGATATTGAAAATAGTCGGATTTACGTAACTTATCTTCCTTTTTTAAGCTAAGCGGTTTATCCAATTCATCCCGGGCATCCTCAACGCTTATCCAATGATCGAATCCGTGCTGCCGATTTAAATCATCTCCTAAATGCCATTTTCCAAAATATGCCGTCACATAATCATCAGAAAGCATTTCAGATATACACTTAGTATCAGTGGATAATTCACTACTAGGTCGTCCTGGTGTGTTATTTCGAATCACACCAGCTGAATGCGGATACAGCCCAGTCATCATGGTAGCCCTCGCAGGCGTGCAAACTGCTTGCGTGACGTAGGCGTTTTCAAAAACGAAGGATTGGCTAGCTAGATTATTAAGATTTGGAACTTTAACCCAGTCATTCCCATAGCAGTTCATAGTGTCTGTGCGTTGCTGATCTGAACAAATGAAAACCAAGTTCTTTTTATTTTCCAATTTACATCACTCCTTGGTAAATCTGCATAAGCCACGACACTCTATCACCATTTGTTTTTCGGGGGTGTCTTATTAATAAGACAGCTGTCGAAATAGGGAATACAGTTATATACAAATGAATATTACAAAAGGAACATGTGACTAATTATTCATTCACCGCTTAATATTCACTAAGGAGTATAGGGGCAATGTCGAAAGATAAAGTTGTTATCGCCGGTGGAGGTATTGGTGGTCTTGCACTTGCATTAACACTGAATCAAATTGGTATTGAGTGTATTGTCTGCGAGAGCGTGCGTAACCCAAGGCCTCTTGGCGTCGGGATTAACCTTCAGCCGAACGCAGTTAGGGAGATGTTTGACCTCGGATTCACCGCCGCGGACATGAATGAGTTTGGTGTCCCGGCTAAAGAGTGGGCACTTGTCGGGCTGAAAGGTCAGGAAATATATTCAGAGCCGCGCGGGATACTTGCTGGATATTCCTGGCCTCAGTATGCAATGCATCGAGGGGAGTTCCACATGGCACTCTATCGAAGGTTCCGGGACCTGGCGGGAGACGACGCAATACGGCTTGGGTGTCGCGCTAAAGGGTATGATATTCATAAAAACGGAACCGTCTCGCTACAGCTTGATACGCCGGATGGGCCCGATTACGAAAATGGGACCTTGCTTGTTGGAGCAGATGGTATTCATTCTGCAATCCGCGCGGCTATGTTCCCTAGGCAACCTCCTATCCATTGGGGGGGCGCTATCATGTGGCGTGGCACTTCGATGGCAAGGCCAATCCGAACGAAATCATCCTTCGTCGGTCTCGGTAACCATCGCCAACGAATGGTGATATATCCTATTTCTGAGGCTGATCCAAATACAGGTCTCGCTCTAATCAACTGGATTGCTGAAGTCACTTATGATGATCCGTCGACGTATGATAACGTTGGCTGGTTCCGGCGTGTGGAGATCGAAAATTTTATCCATCGTTTTGAGGATTGGACCTTTGATTGGCTAGATGTACCAGCACTCATACGAGACGCAGAGGAAGTTTTCGAAAATCCGATGATTGACCGTGACCCGATCTCGCACTGGGTTGAAGGGCCTGTGGCCCTTCTCGGGGATGCTGCACATCCAATGTATCCGACAGGATCAAACGGAGCTAGTCAAGCCATTGTTGACGGACGTATCATGGGCGCAAAATTCCTAGAACATGGTGTCACACCAGCCGCCCTGCAGGCCTATAACAACATGCTTTGCAGGCCGATTTCAGAAGTGATCTTACGCAATCGTGAAGCGGGGCCATTCGGTTTGTTGAATATGGTTAATGAACGCTGCAATGGCGAATTCGAATGTATTGACGAGGTAATCCCGGCCTCAGAACGGTCCGACTTTATGGCAAAATATCAAGCAGCAGCAGGGTTTGCGCGCGACATCCTTAATGATGCGCCACCGACCATCAGGCCAGGCGCTCGGGTTGGCAGGATGGAACGATCGTAAATAGGCGGCAGGGTAAAACTATCGCTAATGAATGAAAACTATGCGACTATATCAACACTTTGATCTTTGGATTTTCATGGCTCATAACTCAAAGGTCGCAGGTTCGAATCCTGCCCGGCTACCACTCATTCATGACTAGAATTCTCTCTTTTGACTCTCTATTACGCTTCTCTCATTAGTCGTCTCCAACAGTCAGCGGTAATAGGGATACTGGCATGGCCCAATCTTTCTGACACAACTTTCAAAGGTGCACCAGAAGATAATAATGCTGACTCATGGGAGTGCCTTAAGCTGTGCACATGGCAGTCTCCCCTACCCAATTTTTCAGACCTTTTTAAATTCCCTGAGAAACTGATTGGTTATTCAAATCGGTTACAACCCTCAACTCCCTAAGAAAACTCAAGGGTATTGATCCAGCTGGTTATTCAGAAATATCCCACAATTATCTCTCCGACGTCGGAGCCATTTCAGATACTGTGCGTTTATTGCTTACTCCATATATACTGCAGATTCAATGAAAATCAGGGTTCCAAAAGTTGGTACAGCAATGGTGTTATTAGGCTCAGCAGATTTCAAATATAAGGTTTCTGGAACAGATTGGGGTAATCTTCCGGAAGGATGGCATTATGGAGAAGCAACCTCTGTAGCCTCAGATTCCAAAGACAATATTTACGTATTCAATCGTGGCTCCCATCCTATGATCGTTCTCAGTCAGAACGGAGACTTTATACGCTCTTGGGGGGAAGGGATGTTCAGCAATCCCCACGGAATTGCTATAGGACCTGATGACTCAGTTTATTGCGTAGATAACGGCGATCACACCATCGGCAAATTCAGCCCGGAAGGTGAGCTCCTCCTGAGGATTGGTGAACAAAACAAGCCTGCAAAACCTCTCAGCGGCATTCCATTCAGTCAACCTACTCACATAGCAGTAGATCCTAACAACGGTGACCTCTACGTATCAGACGGGTATGAAAACGCCCAGGTACATAAATACTCTTCCAGCGGAAAACACCTCTTATCTTGGGGAGAGTCAGGAACAGACGAGGGCCAATTTAGCCTGCCTCACAACATTGATACTGACAGTAATGGATTGGTTTATGTGGCGGACAGGGAGAATCAACGGATACAGATATTTGACCCCGACGGAAATTTCCAATACCAAATGGGCTTGAACATAGCCCGACCTGGGGCGGTCTGCATAAAAGAGAATAATGGGCAGCTGTTGGTTTACGTGGGCGAGTTTTTCTCCGGGTTTATGACTTATGCAAAAGCCGAACGAATTGGGCCTCGCATTTCCATTCTAGATCAGGAAGGAAAGAAACTTGCCAATCTGGGTTATCAAAGTTTCGGAGACGATCCTGGACAATTTTATTCTCCCCACGCAATCGCTGTAGACTCCAGAGGAGATATATACGTCGCCGAAGTCTCACTTACAGAAAAATATGGCGGCATTGTGAGCCCACCAGAACAAGGGACACAAAGAAGGTCCTTCCAAAAACTTATTAAGCAATGATCCGGACGATCAATTAAGGAAGCCGCCGATAGCTCGCACCCACATAACTTTCCGGTAGTTTTGAATCACCAAGAATTTTCTGCAGAAAACCCAATAAATTATTCAAACTACATGGAATGTTTGACACTAACCTGACAGCTCTCAGGAATTACTGTAACTAGAAAAAGAACATACCACTACATGAACACTTCCTAGTCTCTCTCATAACCCAAAGGTCGCAGGTTCAAGTCCTGGTCCCCCTATCATTTTTCAATGAATAAAATTCCCGCTTTTTACCCCTTATCAAACCTTGGAAAATGGGGCATGCTGGCAATTTACCGACAAGCGGCAAATAATTAGGCTACAAATTATTGATTCTAAAGGAAAAATAAGAATGTCAGAGCAAACTTCAAAAGAAATAAGATCCACTGTAACAAGTGAAGGAGATATAGAAATCTCTATTGTTACCGTAGAAAAACCAACGCCTTCAGAAAATGAAGTTTTGATCAAAGTAGAAGCTTCTCCTATTAATCCGTCGGATTTAGGACTTCTTATAAGTTTTGCAGCCAATCTTGATAGTCTGAGTGTTTCAGGTTCAGGTGATCACACGGTAGCAAAAATGAAAATACACGAAGGTTTGATGAAAACAATGACTCCGAGAATAGGCCAATCTATGAAAGTAGGCAATGAGGGTGGTGGAGTGATTGAAGATGCCGGCGCTAATGCAAAAGAACTTATAGGAAAAACTGTTGGCGCCGCTGGTGGAGCTATGTATTCCCATTACAGATGTGTTCCTGCAACTAGCTGTTTGGTGATGGATGACAACACAACTTCTTCTGAAGCTGCCTCTTCATTTGTAAATCCATTAACTGCTTTAGGCTTCATTGAAACTATGAACCTAGAAAACCACAGCGCCATAGTACATACAGCTGCGGCTTCAAATTTAGGACAAATGCTTGTAAAAATCTGTAAAGATGACTCTGTTCCTCTTGTAAATATCGTTAGAAAATCGGAACAAGTGGAACTTCTTAAAAACCTTGGTGCTGAGCATACATGTAACACTAGTGAACCTGGCTTCATGGAGAGCTTGGTTGATGCTCTAGAAGCGACTGGTGCTACTCTAGGTTTTGATGCGACAGGGGGAGGAAATGAAGGAAGGCTTGCAGGACAAATACTCTCAGCAATGGAAATAGCTGCGAACAAAATTGCTAAAGAATATAGTCGATATGGTTCAGATACCTATAAACAGGTTTATATCTACGGTGGACTCGATCAATCACCCACAATTCTGAACAGATCATTTGGTATGCAATGGGGACTTGGCGGATGGCTTTTAACTCCAATGATAGGGAAATTTGGCATGGAAAAATTTCAACAGATGCGTGAGCGAGTAGTTAAAGAAATTAGGACCACTTTTGCTAGTCACTACACCCAAGAGATATCTTTTGAAGAAATGCTGCAACCGGAAACTATTAAATCCTATGCGAAACAAGCTACTGGTGAAAAGTATTTAGTTGCTCCCCATAAAGAATAAATCGTTATTTCCATGTAACATCGTGCTGAAAGAATACAAACGAATAAAACCTTTACCGACAATTGGGCATCAATAGTGCTCCTAATTATTCCCTTCTTCTACTGTATTATTCGGTTTGATGGATTAATGTAATTTATGAGAAAGTTGAAGATAAGTTGATATGAGACTCGAAGGAAAAGTTGCTTTAATAACTGGGGGGGCCAGAGGCCAGGGTGCAGCCGAGGCAAAGTTATTTGCCAAGGAAGGAGCAAAAGTAGTCATAGCGGATATTCTCGATGAAGAAGGTGAAAAACTGGAAGCAGACGTTGCAGAACTCGGTGGTGAATGTTTCTATACTCACTTAGATGTATCTGACTCTGAGAATTGGGAAAAGACTGTTGAAACTGCAGTAACCCGTTTCGGGAAAATAGACATACTTGTAAATAATGCCGGTATTGCAGTCTGGGGCACCAATGACGACACGACTGAAGAAATTTGGGATACCGTCATGGATGTAAACGCAAAAGGTGTATTTT
>CEWR01029515.1_pt1 | contig 14261 bp, 10 predicted proteins | sample 356321 | NCBI WGS metagenome assembly CEWR01 (sample SAMEA2621551, study PRJEB7988) | marine metagenome | biome: marine biome (ENVO:00000447); feature: mesopelagic zone (ENVO:00000213); material: "saline water (ENVO:00002010), including plankton (ENVO:xxxxxxxx)" | depth 790 m
AAAAGGAATGACTTTTGGTTTTTCCGGGATACTATTATCACCCATATTTAAAGCGAATAATCTAGCGCCCAAGTCCTTTTCGAAATCTTTAAACACTTGTTCTAAGTCTGCTCCTGGTCTATCTATTTTATTCATAAACACCAGCACTGGTAGATTTCTTTCTTTTATGCTTTCCCATAAGTTTAGCGTATGGGCTTGAACTCCTTCTTTGGCTGAAACTACTAAGATTATTAAATCTAAAACAGACAGTGCTCTATCTACCTCAGCAGAAAAATCTATGTGCCCTGGAGTATCCACTAGATTAATATGGGTTCCCTCCCACTCGAAATCTACTGTGGCTGTTTTTATAGAAATCCCTCTATTTCTTTCCATAGCTAAGCCATCGGTAATAGCACTACCTTTATCCACGCTTCCCTGCGCCTGTGTAGCGCCAGACTTATAAAGCAAGCATTCTGTAAGTGATGTTTTACCCGCGTCTACATGGGCTAAAACTCCTATGGTTATAATATCCTTCTCGACCATCGGCCCGAAAAGTAGGCAATTACACCGCGCCCACAATTTTCCATCAATTAGATCTCATAAAGAAGCTCTAAATCAGAATTACAAAGCCAAGAACTGAAACCTTATTCTCTCTAGGAGGAAATAAATATACTTTTCAGAACGGATAATCAGCTCCTTTTTTTTTGTGTTCTCAATAAGACCTAACACTATTTAGTGTTGCACTTAAACCGCTTTATTTGGTTTATAAATACCAGTGACACACCCAATAATTTATTTAAAAAAGACATTTTTTGCCATAATGCACTAAATCTTAAAAATTAATTCGCGCTTTTTTTTTATCTTCGGATAATTAAATTTGACCCATGAAATCAACATCTATCCCAGAGGATTTAGCACTAGAGAAAAGTGAAATAGAAGTCTTTGAGTACATCGTTTCTGACGCATGTGAAAAGAATAAAATAATCCTAACTCAAAACACTTTTAGCTTTCTCCAAGAAGGAAGAAAAGAGGTAAACACTAACTCCAGTCCAATATCTGTAGATAATTCTTCTTTTCTCCTCATGAAAAGTGGACATTGTTTAATGACAGAGAAGTTATCAGCACCTAATAGAACATTTAGAAGCATACTACTCTTTTTTTCAGATGCATCTCTCCTTGCTTTCGGTAATAAATATAACTTTCAGGACAGAGTTTGTTTAGAGTTAGTCCCTATTCACAAGTTAAATTACGATGAATTCATAAAATCTTATGTAAAAGGACTAAAAGAAATTGATTCTGTAAAAGGAGCAGCACGTAGTAAACTACTCCAAGTAAAGTTTGAAGAAATAATGCTATACTTAATAGAAATATATGGCCCTGAATTTTATTATTCCCTTCTCGGTGAACTGGATATAAAAAGCATTACACTAAGAAGAGTGGTTGAAAACAACAAATTAGATAGACTGACTCTACCTGAATTAGCCTTTCTCTGCAATATGAGTATTTCTTCTTTTAAACGAGAGTTCGGAAAACAGTATGACTGCTCTCCCATTAAATGGTTTCAAGACCAGCGGTTAATTCATTCAGCCTTTCTCCTTAAAACCAAAAATGCTAGACCAAGTGACCTCTATGATAAAACCGGATATGAGAGTCTTTCTAATTTTACGCAAGCTTTTAAAAAGAAATTTGGTTCTACACCAAAACAATATCAAATGAAAATCTGAGCTTTTCAACACATTTTTTGAACTTTTCAACATCCTATTAAGTTCGACATCCTGTTAGTTTTGCGAAAAAGAAACTCAGGAAAAATGTATAACTCGAAATTGATATTAGCACTTATGCTGCTTTCATCATGCATAATATTCGGACAAAATAATTTCACCCTAACGAGCAGTACCCTGAGCGGTCAAGCTACGATCACAGAGGAGTTCAACGGTTTTGGTTGCGTAGGAGAAAACATGTCTCCAGCTCTTTCTTGGAAAAACGCACCTGAAGGGACTAAAAGTTTCGCTATTACGATGTATGATCCCGATGCTCCTACAGGAAGTGGATGGTGGCATTGGGTAGTTTTCGATATCCCTTCTGACGTATTCCAGCTTGTCCAAAATGCTGGTAATCCAGAAGCTTTATTAGCACCACCAGAAGCTATTCAAGCATTAACAAACTACGGAACTGAGGGCTACGGCGGTCCTTGCCCTCCTTCAGGACATGGTATTCATAAATACATTATTACTGTTTATGCCCTAAAAACAGAAACTTTACGTTTAGATAAAACGGTAAACCCTGCTATCGCAGGCTATTACCTATGGAATAATACTCTAGCGAAAGCTAGCCTAATAGCGTATTACGAGAAAAATTAGAACTTGGTCTCAATCGTTTGCACCCAGATAGTGGTGATAATGATTTTATAAGGCGCTAATAAAAATTGATTAAGAACTGTTGATGAAGAGAAATGTTGGCTTAAAATTTCGAGGTAATATATGTTAAGTCCTGCCTGAGCTAGGACTCTAATTTTACCTCAGCAAAAAAAACTTAGTACACAGAAATTGAGAAAAATAAAATTTATCTGTAGTGCTTATTGTGCTCCTGCGGCATAAGAAAAACGTTGACTTGGGGTTGACCAGATATATCCTTGTTAGCTGAATATTTTCAGCTAGCAGGGATTTATCATTTTTAACTGCTTGTCCTAAATCTGGCCACGGAATGACACTTGAACACAAACCTTCACTAACATGGACTTCAGCATTCTAAATGTTCAGTCATCACTCACAAATCAGTTAATCAACTTCATTTCGATACCAATCCGTATTCTGTTCAAAGCGTTCAAATAGTGCGCTGATCGTCTTATATTTAGAAAAAATAATTTTGATTTCTTAACCTATATCAATTTACAGGGCGAATATTTCATAGAACTTTGCAACGCAAATAAAAAACATCACACAACATGAAAAAAGTAATATTAGGTCTTATGGCTATAGCGGCTATAAGTTTTTCTTTCTCATCTGGAATTCTAGAGAGTGAAAAGCAAGTGAAAACAAGTAAGGTAGTTTGGAAGGGATATAAAGTCTTAGGAAGTCATGAAGGAACCGTGAAGCTTAAGTCAGGATTTTTATCATTCGATAATGAAGTTTTAACTGGTGGCGAATTCGTTTTAGATTTAACCAGCATCTCATGTACAGATTTGGAAGGCGAATCTAAAGGTCAGCTCGAAGGTCACTTAAAATCTGAAGATTTCTTCGGAGTGGAGAAGTTTCCTACTGCCACGCTTAAAATGATAAAAGTAAAAAGCTCAGGGAAAAATTCTTACGCAGTTACTGCTGATCTTACGATGAAAGATGTAACTAAGGAAATTGAATTTGAGGCTTCTATTTATGGAAATAAGGCTTCTGCCAGCTTAAAAATAGACAGAACAGAGTACAATGTAAAGTATGGTTCTGAAAGTTTCTTTGGAGAGCTTAAGGATAATGCTATCTATGACGAATTTGATATAGTGATAGATCTAGAGTTTTAGTTTTACTCAATTTTTTATTAGGTGGTTCTTCTTAACGAGCGGAACCACCTTTTTTTATTCCATTAATTTTAATGCTTGGCTAAAGAGGTAACCTTATAATAAAAGTACTTCCTTCATTTAAAACAGACTCCACGCTAATTTCTGCTTTATACTTTTGAAGGATCTTCTTAGACAGACTTAACCCTAAACCTGTTCCTTCAAATTCATTTCTAGAGTGTAGTCTCTTAAAAAGGGAGAAAATGTGTGAGAAATATTCTTCTTTGATTCCTATTCCATTATCCTTAAAATAGATAGAGAGACTCTCTTCATTCTTCTTATATGATATTTCTAAGGTCGGAGTTTCGCTCCTATTATATTTTAAGCCGTTCTGAATAATGTTTTGAAACACGAGAAGCATATCGGAAGGATTACACTTATAATCAAGGAGTTTATCACACTTAATCTTCCCGTTTACTTCCTCTATTTCGGTTTTCAAAAGTAGCTCCACCTTTCTGACCATAGCCGTCAGACATACCACCTCTTGATTAGTCTTTGATAGGTTATCAATACTAGAGAAATCTTTCATATCCTCAATAAGCTCTGACATCTGAAGAGAATTTGCTAAAACGAAATCTAAATTTTTCTGCAGCTCAGCGTAATTCTGATTTTCTAGGTTTTTCTCCATCAAATTGGAGAAGTTCAAAACATTCCTTACTGGCCCTTTTAAGTCATGAGAAGCTATCCTAGAAAACATCTCTAGCTCTTCGTTTTTTTCCTTTAAAAGTAATTCCTGAGAGACAGACAAATCACTGTACTTGGCATTTTCAGTTAGCACTCTAAAAGTAATCACTAAACCTGCCATCAAGGATAATCCAAAATAAAGAAAAGGTGCAGGCGCCACTATTGAGCCCTTTAATGGAGGTGGCATAATAGACAGAGTAATAGCCGTTATTATGTAGGTTATAGCTATGAATATACACATTACAATTGCTGATTTTTTATTAAAGAAAAAGACGCTGAAAATACTCAACAACAAATAGCTGCTTTCTATCCTAACATCCCATCCATGGAGCAAATGAACTAGGACCAATCCGACTAATGGAAATAAAATTGTGATTAACCTAGCCGCTGTATATTTCTTAAACCCATTTAATATCAGGGGCCATATAAAAATGAAAACCCAAGATGAACTAATATAATAGGCCATCGGAAATCGCGGCCCTATCGCGTTATAAAATAGATAAGCGATTAGCGATATTATAAAAATTAATGAAACTAAATTGTTAGATTCTGTTCTGAGTTTCTCTGAAAAAGAGAGGTCTTCAGTTACCCCTAAATTCAGCAATGATTTGTATTTTTTTATTAGACTATTAATCATTTAAAATGTTTATCTCTATAAAAATACCTAAATACCGTTTAACATTCAAATAGACGCCACACAATATTAAATTTTAACCGTGTTGATGGATGATAAATAAACTTAGTGTAATTTTGACACTAACTTTATAATTAATTTGGTTCATTTCTAGTAATGAAAAACAACTTTACCGCAGTAAAAATAGCGCTCTCCCTTTTACTATTACTAGTTGGCGATGAATACCGAAGCCAGTATGTCGCCAGCACTTGCCAATCTACAAATGAAGCATTAATTGGTATTGACAGAAATGACTGGGCGCATAATAATTTAGAGGTTGTAAATGAAGGTTACCTGCATAACTTTATTCCTCCAGAATTACCCTGCGGATTAGAAAATGCTCAGATAACTTCTGTGGTTGCTAATATTGAGATTATTTCTATAAACAACTCAACTAATTGTAATGGAGTTCCCATTTTCGGGAATGTTCTATTAAACTGTGTACTTTCCACATCTTCAATTTGTCCTATAGAACAAGATGTGCTTTCTGCAGGCTGTGCTTTTGGTCAAGGAGTGACCACTACTGGGAATTACTCTCTTAACCTTTCAGGATGTGGAGTAAACCCGAATGTTAGCTCAATAATAGGTGTTGACATTATACCTGCCACTGAAATATTGGCTTCATGTCCTTCTAATGGTGCGGCTATTTCTCAGGGTCTAATCTCTATTCAATATACTATTTGCTTGGATTACACTTATAATATGAATGGTCCTGTAGCTTGTGCGAGCTCTATAGTTCTTCCATGTAATGATGGTGACGACTGTACTTTAAATGATATAATGACCGTAGATGAATGTGATAATTCAATCGTTTGCGTTCCATGTGCTGGAAATGTAGCTGCTGACTGCAATGACACTGCAGTAATTCTATGTGATGATGGAAACCCATGTACAGTCGATGATCAAGAAACAGTTTCTGCCTGTGACAACACCTTTGTATGTATCCCATGTGGGGGGACATTTCAAGCTGACTGTAATGATACTATTTCTCTTCCCTGTGATGATGGAAACTCATGTACTGAAAATGATTTGGAGACAGTTTCTGCTTGTGATAATGACATCATTTGTATCCCATGCGCTGGAGTGGTAACTCCTACCTGTGACAATGTGATCATTCTGCCCTGTGATGACAATGACTCATGCACGGTAAACGATGAAGTGACAGTGGCTGTCTGTGACAATAGTTTTATATGTATTCCATGTGCTGGAAATGTAGCTGCAGACTGCACTAACACCATAGAACTGGCGTGTGATGATGGCCTTTTATGCACCATAGATGACATGGTTATCGTTTCTGCCTGTGATACTGATTTAGTTTGTATTCCATGCAGCGGAGTTCAGGTTATTCAATGTGATTTAACTACCTCACTTCCTTGTGATGATGGAGATCCCTGTACAGAAAATGACGTAGAAATAATAGATGCTTGCTTTAATTCTGATATTTGTATTCCGTGCACTGGAACTCCCATTTTTCCGGATGTATGTAATGATTTCGACTGTACAAATGGAATAGAATTTTGGAACAATGAACTATGTGAATGTGATGTTGAGCTAACGATTTTAGGCTGCACTGATGTCAACTCCTGTAATTATGACTCTGAAGCCAACTGTGACTCTGAGTGTGACTATAGCTGCTTAGATTGTAGAGGTGTTCCTTTCGGAACATGGGCGGAAGACAATTGTGGTATATGCCTTTCTCCTGAAGATGAAATCAGAGATCTAACTTGTTTAGCTGGTCCTTTTATTCCTAATTCATTTACTCCAAATAATGATGGTGTAAATGACTATTTCAATGTGTCTACTGCACGGCCATTTGCTCATTTCGAAATCATTATTCTTGACAAGTGGGGTAATGTCGTATTTACTTCTGATGACTCAGAGTTTAGATGGTTAGGGAATAAAAATAACGGTAATTATTATCTACCTCCTGACATATACTCTTACAAGTTTTCTTACCGCTTTGAAAATACTAGCACAGAAACTATTTTTGCTCATGTGGCCCTTATTCGCTAGCCAAACACTAACTTGCTAATCACGTTCTACAGTAAATCTATTTCTTTCAGACTTTCTATTTTATTTCTCTCTAAGAAATCATCTATAGTTTCGAAATGTTCTATTACCCGTTTATCCTTGAATTCGAAAACCTTTTGAGATAAGCCCATTAAAAAGTCTCTATCATGAGAAACTAGAATTAACGTTCCATCAAAATTGGTTAACGCCTCTTTGAGCACATCTTTAGATTTAATGTCTAGGTGATTCGTGGGCTCATCTAAGATTAACACATTCACAGGTTCTAATAGAAGCTTGACCATAGCCAACCTGGTTTTCTCACCTCCAGACAGTACACTTACTTTTTTTTCTACATCGTCTCCGCTAAACATAAACCTACCCAGAATACTCTTAATCTGAGTTCTGGCGTCTCCTTTAGCTGCTAGATCCACTGTTTGAAAAACAGTTAACTCTGGATCTAAAAGTGAAGCTTGATTCTGAGCGAAATATCCAACTTTGGCGTTATGCCCCAATTCACAGATTCCCTCGAATTCTATTTCTCCCATTAAGGCTTTAATCATAGTCGATTTTCCTTCTCCGTTTCTTCCTACGAAGGAAACTTTCTCTCCTCTAGCTATAGACATATTAGCATCACTAAAGACGGTAAGCTCTCCATATGACTTAGACATTCCACTCACTTTTACAGGAAAATCTCCTGAACGCTGAGATGCAGGAAAACGTAATTTCAATGAAGAATTATCTACCTCATCTATTTCTATAGGAACCAGCTTCTCTAGCATACGCTCTCTTGAAGAAACCTGGTTAGTTTTAGAATAAGTTCCTTTAAAGCGCTCTATAAAAACCATGTTATCGGCTATGATTTTCTGCTGCTCTTGGTATGCCTTTAATTGATGAGTTCTTCTATCTGCTCTAAGTGTGAGGTAGTGACTATAATTAGCCTTGTAGTCATAAATCCTACCCATAGTTACTTCTATAGTTCTATTGGTAACATTGTCTATAAAAGCCTTGTCGTGAGAAATAACTACTACTGCTTTAGCTTTATTAATCAGAAAGTCTTCTAGCCAGATTACAGATTCTATATCCACGTGATTCGTAGGTTCATCTAGTAAGATTAAATCAGGTTTTTTAAGAAGGATTTTTACCAGTTCTATTCTCATTCTCCACCCACCACTAAACTCACTAGTCTGCCTGTGAAAATCTTCTCTTTTAAACCCTAGCCCCTGTAAAGCTTTTTCTACTTCTGCATCGTAATTAATCTCTTCTATCGAATAAAACTGTTCTCCTAAATCTGAAACTTTCTCTATAATTTTCATGTACTCCTCAGACTCATAATCTGTTCTAGTTTCCAATTCTTTATTTAACCTGTCCATCTCGGTTTTCATGTTAAACACAAGATCGAATGCCTTAGAAGCTTCCTCGAACACTGTGCAATCGTCTTCAGTGAGCAAGTGCTGCGGAAGGTATGCTATAACAGCGTCTTTAGGGGCTCTTACGTTTCCTCTGTTGGCAGACTGAACACCTGCTATGATCTTCATCAAAGTAGATTTTCCTGCTCCATTTTTTCCCATTAATGCGATTTTATCATTCTCATTAATAGAGAATGTTACATCACTAAATAGTGGTTGACCACTAAATTCTACCGCTAAGGCATCTACTGAAATCATTTCAAAAAATTTAAGTTGACAAAGCTATGAAAATGAACATCCAAAAATCCTGTATATTTCAGCTGTGAAATTTTCACTCTTTATACTTGCATTCTTTTATACTATTTGTTCATCTGGCCAAAACTCTGTGGACTTGATGAACATGTACTGGAGAAGCTCCCCGTTTAATAAGATAGAGAATTCAGCGTCGCAACGCCACTTAAACACTTTTTCTACAGATGCTAAGCTCCCACTAGTACTGAACGATTCGAATCTTTTAATTATAGGTTTAGGATACCAGAAGAATTCGATCACTGAATCTGAGTCTTTCTCTACTAGAAACGGACTGAATTATTACTCGTCTATGCTTCAATTGGGCTGGGAGCATAAATGGAATGAAAAATCGAAAATGCTCTTTATGGGCATGACTCGACTAAATAGTTATGAGAACAAACTAACTGTAGATAATCTGCAGCAGGCTTGGCTGGCATTAGGGACTACCAAAAAAACGGAACACTTTGAGTGGAAGTATGGAGTTTACTATAACGCTGAATTTTTCGGTCCTATGTTCGTCCCTCTTTTTGGATTTAAATGGACTCCCTCTCCTAAATGGATGCTGACTTTAGTCGCTCCTGTGAACATTGAACTCGTCTATAAACCAAAAGATAACTTAAGGTTAGGACTTAAGTATGAAGGCTTGAATTCATCATACTCTATAAAGCCAGAAGACCCGTTAAACGATGTTTATTTGGATAAAGCTGACAATAATGTTTGGTTATTCACCGAGCTAGAATGTGCCAAACACATTTGGGTTCACTTTAAAGTTGGCCATTCTATACTTAGAGAATATGCCATTTATAGTGCTGATGACAAAATGGACTTGAAAATTAGTGCTGCATTAATAGGAGATGATAGAGCTAAAACCGCTCCTCTATTAGAAAATGGTCTGTCATTAGAATTAAGACTGATTTATAGGCTTCCTCTTTAATTTTTTAATGACTTTTGACGACCAGAACAAAAAGCATGACTTTAGATTTTTTAGAGAACGTAAATGAATTCGGTGAAAGTGTAGTTCGCCTTTATAATTCTAATATGGCCGAGGCCATAGCGTTTAAGGCTGCTCTAGACTTCATCGTTATTCAAGAGAAAAAAGCATTTAATGTCTCTAAACTTTCCTTTGTAGAGAGCAGAAACTGTGAACTTTCTCTCCATATTAATGATGAAGACATAGGAATTCAGACCTTAGATAACCATAAATTTTTCTGTTGCATGACCCTAGAAGGCTTTAAATCTATCAGTGAAATGCTCGTCCCTTATACAGAAAGAGAGACTAAGGGATATAAAATTCTTTATGATGTGGATACTCCTATAGACTTCCTTTTCGCTCCTGGGGGGACTTGGTAATTATTTCTTACTGTGCTATTAATTAATTAGAGTACTTTTGTGCGCTTAATTTTAAAATAGCCTACAGTGAAACGAATTAATGATTACAAGAAACTTTTTCAAGTAGAAAATGAAATCGATTTAAAGGAGTTAAAAAAGAGTTATCGCTCACTTGTAAAAGAATGGCATCCTGATAAATTCTCTCAAGATGATCCTAAGGCAGCAGAAGCTGAAGTAAAAAGCACCGAAATAATAGACGGTTACCACTTTCTAGTGAGCATAGCTCCAGAAACTAGAGATGCCAATATAGAAGAGTACACTGCCACTTTAGGGACTTCAGGTATTTCTGATTTTCAGCATAAGAGACAGGTACTGGAAGTTACTTTCTTAGATGGAACCACTTATGAATACTTCGGTGTTTCTTCTAAATTATATGGTAAAATGGTAAACTCTGATAAAATATTCAGATTCGCTAAGAGAAATATTTTCAATTCTCACCTGTACCGCAAATCTAAAAGAGATAGTGAAGTAGTTAAATAAAAAAATCAACTTATAAAAAAGCCCCGATTCCATTTAAGAATCGGGGCTTTTTATTTTCTAATAATTCTATTATTCTATAATAATCTTTTCTGACGCTATTTTACCATTTTCTACTAGGGTAAACGTATACATACCTGGAGAAAAATCAGTTAAGCTGATTACACCTTGATGTGCACCAACTTGACTCTCTATATACTCTTTATATACCGATCTGCCATTAGCATCTGTAAGTGAGATGAACATCCTTCCGGCGTTTACAGCATTATATTCATATCTGATTTCGGTAGTAGCTGGATTAGGATAGATAGAAAATGAAGAGATAGCTTCGAAATCTTCTATTCCTGAAATAGTAATTACTACTGGCACTAAATCTGAATAACAAGTAGTAGGTGCTGTAGACACATTCCAATCATAGAAGAAATAGTAATACGTAAATTCATTCGATCCATTTATTGTAGTTCCCGTTATGGATCCTAAATCTCCTAATTCATATGGGTAATCGACTCCTGAACCTGCCGCATCTCTCCATAACTGAGGGTTATTCTCATCAGTAATTAAGATGTAATCTTCACCAGCAGGAACAAAGAAATCTAATTCTACTACAGACTCTCCGTCTGGAATATTGAATTCCTCAGACTCTACTACTTGAAAGGAACTATTGTATAATACGATAGTTCTATTTCCTTCTCCACCTGCATATACTTTAACATTATCAATAATCATGTCTTCATCTGCATTGAAAACTAACCCGTTATCACTATTGTCATGGTATTGTCCCGGCTCTGAAGTAGTTTCTTTTCCTCCATTGACAGATTCTACATTTCCGTAGATTTCCTGGTTAGCTACATAAACAGTAGTGTTAGAAGTTACATCGATAGAAATAGGACTTCCTGTTCCTATTTCGTTTTCACCTGCGGCATCACCAAACCATATTAAATCACCTCCAGTAGCAGTTAATTCTATTTGACCTGCTACTACCGACACATCCTCAGCAGTAGGATCACTATCAGGACTATCGTAGATAGTTACGTCTATAGTATTACTCTCTACTTCTCCGCCACATGTTCCTAGCATTACTGAATAAGCACCAGACTCAGTAACCTCTATGGTCTGTGTATCTGCATCATTACTCCAAGCGAAGCTAGCTGCATTTGGTGCAGAAAGCGTCACACTCCCTCCTTCACATACTTCAAGATTTCCTGAAGAAGTAATCACTGCAATTACCTCCTCTTCTTCACCAACACAAACGGTGTTAGAAAGAGATGCACATCCATTAGCATCTACAACCACTGCAGAATAATTACCTGTGGTAGATACTTCTATAGAAGTAGATACCATTCCGTTATTCCATAAAATTATTCCTGAAGCATCCACAGACAATGTAGATATTTCACCAGCACATATAAGTGTGGAAGTAGCCGAGGCTGTTACTGCCGAAGCATCACAACTTGTTTCCTCAACAAAATGATATTCTCCAATCGGAGCAGCTTCTATGACAGTTACATTTCCTGCAGGCCACTTAATCACAGCATAATCTACGGAAGTAAACGTGCCCAAACCAAAATGAACTTGATTCGAATTAGTAATCCCGTAGCTCTCACCTGATCTTACCTCTCTAATCTGCGTGCCGAAATCTCCATAAATTTGAACCTTGGCACCTACTGCATCTTTATTACTCTCTACACCTTCTAAATCAAATCCAATCCAGTTATTGTCTCCTCCATCGTTCAACCAAAGTCTATCATCGTGATCATAATCTGGACTCACATAAGTATCGCCATAACTAGCATAAATATCTAGATATCCATCCTTATTTAAATCACCCAGCCCAAAAGAATGAAGGTTGTCATCACCTGGAAGGACAATATCTATACTTAAATCTGTAAACGTATTATCCCCATTGTTTCTATAAAATCCTGGCGCTCCACCGGAAGTTAATAGGTCTACATAACCATCATTATCGAAGTCTACCATTTTAGCTTGTAAAAAGAATCCTTCTACGTCTATTCCTGAACCAGCACTTATGTCTGTGAAGTATCCTTTTCCGTCATTTTCTAATAACATCATGTTTGTACTGTGGTTGGTTAACAAACAATCAAAATCTCCATCATTATCAGTGTCTGCAAAATCAACAGTCCATGACTGCTCATAAACAACAAGCCCTCTCTCCAAAGCTTCATCAGAATAATTGTTATTCCCATCATTTATGAATGCTGCATTTATTCTTCTCGGATCCGTTGGATTACTTACGAACTGACGACACTTAGCGATAAATAAGTCCAAATCATTATCGTTATCGTAATCTGACCATACGCTTCCATAATTCCCTGAGTTATCAGTGGCTGGAGTTGTAGCCATGTCTATTAAGTCATTTGCTAGCTCTAAAGAACCACTTCCATTATTACTCCAAATATTAGATTCGGCATCATCATGGCAACCAAATGCATCTAACCAACCATCATTATTTATATCAGCCATGTTAGCGCACTGCATATACATTTGCTGTTCTAATTCTATCAATTCATGATTATCTGGGTCAGTGATTTGACAGTAATGAACTCCATCATAACTCCCTCCGGCAAAAACATCTTTGTGTCCATCATTATTAATATCCGCTACAGCCATACCCCACTGATTATTATTGCTAATGGAACCAAAAGACTTCATGGTAAGGCCTGAAACACCATCTAAGTTTTGATAGAAAATTACTATATCCGAGCTCCCGTCTAACGTTAGAATATCATCAAAGCCATCTCCATTCATGTCTGTAACTGCTACACATCCTCCACTGTTTAAGGCCTCAGGTAAATCTGAACTCGAATCTGTAAATGTCTGACCGTTTGCGGAGCCAACACTCCATAAGATCACTGTAGCAAAAAATAAAATTTTTCTCATTGATTTGTTTTTTTCGGTATATTATATAAGGTTCTAAAATTAATAAACATAAACTTATCTATATCACTAAATACAAACTTTTCATAGCATTCCCTACCTAATCTGTAATATCAGAATTAAGCGTAAAAGCTTCATTGCCTAACACTATAGGATTGTCGGGTGAGATTCTATTAAACTCGGGGCCATTTTCAAGTTTAAGTACTCCTCTTGGACATACAGCAGCGCACACACCGCAACCTACACAACTAGAACGAACAATGTTTTGTCCTTTCTGAGCATAAGCCCTAACGTCTATCCCTTGTTCACAGTAAGTAGAACAATTCCCACAGGAAATACACTGACCTCCATTGGTAGTAATTCTAAACCTCGATTTGAACCTCTGAACTAGGCCCATATATGCCGCTAATGGACAACCGAACCTGCACCACACTCTATTCCCGAAAATCGGGTAGAATCCAGTCCCTATAACTCCTGAGAAAACAGAACCTATAAGAAAGCCATACCAAGACCGAATAGTGTCTGAAGATATTCCCAGAAGGGTCACCTTATCGTTATAATCCATATCTGGATGATAGACCTGCTGATAACTTGTGTACCCTGTCCATATGGTCATAAAAACAGCGAAAAGAAGAACGAAATGAATGATATATCGCTCAAACTTCCAGGCTTTTACTGTCTTATCTGAGTGCTGCCTGTAAGGGTCTCCTAAAGTTTCTGCCAAACCTCCACATCCACAAACCCATGAGCAATACCACCTTTTACCATAGAAATAAACCATTACGGGTATGATGACTAGAGAAAGTGAAATCCCCCACACAAACACAAATTTCCCGAAATGTCCGTTCGCAAGAAGATTAGTGACGTTCCAATCAAAAAGAAAATCATAATCTAACGGCCAAGCATTTTT
>CEWR01003355.1_pt1 | contig 14257 bp, 3 predicted proteins | sample 356321 | NCBI WGS metagenome assembly CEWR01 (sample SAMEA2621551, study PRJEB7988) | marine metagenome | biome: marine biome (ENVO:00000447); feature: mesopelagic zone (ENVO:00000213); material: "saline water (ENVO:00002010), including plankton (ENVO:xxxxxxxx)" | depth 790 m
AGCAGCTATTTCCAAAGCGCAAATCGAGATTAAAGTTTAACAAAATTGACCAAGCTCTTTAAAACCCGTTTTATCGTACTCCAGTAATTTTTTGGAACATTAACCCTTTATTAAAACTACCTATAAAATTATGAAATACTAATTTTATGAGGTCTCTATCAAACCTTCCTAAGTCTTCTTAAACCTCTTAATGACTCTACTGTAAACACAATAGAGATCTCATGCCCTCCTGAAGCTATATTGTTTAATTGACCACTATTGAACCTATAGCCATAACCCATTGCTAATTGATCTATTTTAAACCCCACCATAGTGTTAATTACACTATTACTCTGATAACCCAACTGAACCCAAAGCTTTTCTTGGTAAGTACTTTTTACAAATAAGGTACTTAAATTCTTTGTAACCGGAATATTCTGATATGAAATCCAAGGAGTAATGGTTAAGGTTTCATTAATATTAAACTTGTAAAATACTGCGCCATTCATATAAGAGATTAAACCTTCGTTAGTTGTTAGAATACTTGGCAATGACAAACTAACCTCTAACTTTTTAAACATATAAAGTAAACCTGCTCCAGCAGTAAATTGTGTGGAATTAAAATACGGGCTATATAATGCTTCATCAGTAGCGTCTAAACGCTCAAAACCTTCTATTCTATTGGTAGATAAATTAGTCTTAATGAAACCCATATTAACTCCAAAATTTAGATCTTGATTATCCCCAATTCTAAGCATATAGGCGTATGACAAATCAGCTTTAAGCGCTTGAAATGCCCCTCTAGAATCAGAAATAACTCTTGCCCCAAGTGCCTGTTTCTCAGAAACTCTTGAATAAATACCTCCTGAAAAATTCTTATTGGAAAATGCTACTCCATTATTCTGAGATTGAGCATTTAAAAACACATTAACACCCTCTTCCTTTCCTGCATAAGCAGCATTAGCATTAAACATATTATTTAACCTAAAAGAATAAAAGTCATAAGAAACAATTTGAGCTTTAGTTTCACAACTAATTAGTGAAAGTAATATTATTGATATTAAGTTGACTTTAAATATATCTATTTTCATCTTGTTGTGTTTTAAAATTTTATTACTTAATCATTTACAATTGTAATGTTCCCTTTATAGATAATATTATCTCTTGTAAAAAGGTAGTAGTAGTTTCCTGTACGCAATGGTTCTCCATTATAAGTTCCATCCCAAGTGTTATCATATTCTTTATCTACAGAATACAATACAAACCCAAACTGATCCAAAATTGTTAATTCAAATTCAGCGTAGATTTCAACATTCTCAACCTCCCAATAATCATTTTTCCCATCTCCATTAGGAGAAATAAAATTGGTGCTTGGCAATGGAGGGTCATTTCCTTCTATCTCTACTACTTTTAAAACAAACTCTTTTTCATAACTAAGTGCGAAAGAATCTGTTACCATTACTCTAAAATTATAGGTTGGCTTGATATTAAAATTAGTTTTTGTTTCAAGATAAAGCGTACTATCTGTAATTGAAAATTGATTGTTATCATCATCACCTGCACCCATTGTTAATTCATAGGTAAAACTATCTACTAGATCATTATCAACCGCGTGCATAGCGCTCACTCGCTTTGAATAAGGATTATCTTCTGTTACAAATAAAGTGTCAATAATAATATCTATCGGAGAATTAGATACAGGCTCTATAGTAAGATAGACAACTGCAGTGTCGCACAATTGTAGAGGAGAGGTCAAGTCACAAACCTGATAAACAATAGTGTCGCTTCCATTAAAAAATGGGTTAGGTGTATAAGTAATTGCTCCTAAAACAACTGATGCTGTTCCATTTACTGAACCTGAAACAATAGTTAATGAATTCACATCAATATTATTTTCTGGATCCGTATCATTTAATAAGACATCAATACTTACCTGTACATCCTCTGGACTCGTTATACTATCATTATTTGCCACTGGTGCATCAGCAACAGGTATTATTGTAAAGTACACCATTGCTGTATCACACAACACTCCTGTTATTGTTAAATCACAAACAGAATAACTTAAAGAATCTGTTCCATTATAATCTAAATTAGGCGTGTAAGTAATTACTCCTAATGTATCTATAGTAACAGAACCATGAAAAGGCCCTAATATTGACGAAACTGATCCAGAATCTATATCATTTTCTGGATCAAAGTCATTTAACAATACTGATACATTTACAGCAATATCTTCCAATGTACTTGTTGTATCATTTGCTGCAAATGGAGGATTAGGAACTGCGATTACAGTAAAAACAACTGTTGCGGTATCACACAATGGTGAAGGAGATGTTAAATCGCAAATGTTATATTGCAATGTATCCGTTCCTGTATAAAATTGATTGGGCGTATAAGTAATTTCTCCGTTTGCTCCTATTAGATAACTTCCATTTGTTGGAGCACTAATTATAGTTAAAGATGTTGTGTCAATATTGTTGTCATAATCATAATCATTATCTAACACAAAAAAGCTTACCGCAATATCTTCTATTGTACTTACATTATCATCAACTGCTATTGGAGCATCATCCACTTCTAAAATTGTAATTACTACAATTGCCGTATCACAAAGTGGAGTTGGCGTGCTCATATCACAAATACTATAAATGATAGTATCATTTCCGTAAACATTCGCATTTGGAGAATAAAAGATCATTCCATTTGTATCAATTATTGCAGTTCCTAAAAGAGGTGGAGTTAAAATTTGAATTGAACTGGTATCAAGATCATCGTCCAAATCGGTATCATTCAATAAAACATTTAATAAGGTATCCTGATCTTCAACAATAATATAAACATCCATATTCGCTTCTGGTGGATACACTAAATCTGTAATTGTTATAATAAAGACTTCACTATAATCACACCCTCCTGCATCTGTAACAGTTATAATTACTGTATCTATAGGGTTTAAAGCAAAACTCAAAGTAGTATTTACAGTTAAAGAAGTATCTGTAATTAAGTAACTATCATTATCCATTACTCCAGCAGCCAAACTAAAAGTAAATGTGTTAGGAACGTTATCATCAATTGCTGTAAGCCCTCCTATAGTATCTCCTATCATTAAACCTTCCGATATACTTTGGTTGGTAATATTGATATCTGTTGGAGTATGGTTTTCTGTTACTACAAAAGGATTTAAAATTTCTCCTACAATAGCATCTGCAACAAAAGCGATAGAGTCTACACCCACTAAAATAGTATTTGCAGTAGCATTGTAACCTTGAAAGGTTACAAATTCACCGGATGAAGAATTACTATAAATAGTTAGTGTTGCTATCACATCTCCGGTTGTAGAAACAAATACATTCGTACTCGCAACCCCTCTACATTGTCCATTAACAAAAGCGGCAATTACATTATTTGCGTCTAATAAATCTAAACATGATTCATTAATTTTGCAGGTAACTGTTGCTGTATTAGAAAAGCTATTAGGATTTACAGTCCAACTTGCAGGCACTTGTGCTTTGCACAAATTAAACATCAATAAAGCAAACATTAAAAATGCCCCACCTTTTATATTGAACAACTGATTGCCCCGTTTTTTTGTTTTAAAAATAGTAGTGAATTTCATACGATTATAAAAATGTTTTTGTGCTTAATAATTGTTAAGTAAACCTTTAACTCAGCCTTATTCATTTTAACCTGAGTTCGTGGAATATTTTATTTGATTTTTACTAATTTGATAATTGATTCTATCTCTCCTGAAATTTTCATGGTATAAATTCCAATTGGGATACTATTTCCTGATAAATCTATTTGAGTCGTTACAACTTTTACTACTTGCTCTCTATAAACTGTCCTTCCAAGGTTATCCGTTAAAGTTACTGTTCCTGAAAATTGCTTTTCAAAATCTACAGTTACCTTTTCATTAAATGGATTTGGATAACAACTAAACCAAGTATTTGCTAACACTTCTTCTGTTGAAGTAAGGATTTCACAAGAAGATTCTTCATCAACATCTACCTGAACGGCAGCGCTAATTGAACCTAAGAGTTGATTGTTTTCAAACTGAATAGTTTCAGAAGAAAGCAATTCTACTCCTGTCTGAATATTCACATACTTTAAACTCAATATCTCATTATCTACATTACTGTAAAGTGTAATAAAAAAGTATTGAGCGTTTCCAACTGATGTTGGCGATGCATATCCTCTAATGTTTCCAGTATTATCTTCAGCAACTAAAATCACATTATTCGATTCTAATACTTCTGTACAAATATTACCTGTTGCAACTACAGACATTGTTTTGCTGTATTGCTCTGGCGTAAATACATAGTGCTGAGGCAACACAAGGTCTGCTATAATAGGTGAGCTAGTTTTACCATAAAAAGTAGATAACGGATAAGTAAATGACCCTGCATTTACTGCCTGAAGCATATAACCTAGCCCTGGATTCATACTTGTAAGACTTCCAATCCAGCCTAATGAGTTGTCATAGTAAGCAAACTCATACTGACTTTTAATAATATCACCTGTAGCAGCAGTATATTGACCCAACGCTGTTCCAAGATCCATTACTTTAGTAGATACAAACCCTATCCAGTTCCACCCTTGTGTTAAATTGATTTGGGCATTAGATGAATCTGGATGAATTCTTTTACCAACAAGGTTTAAAGTATCTTCAGATGTTCTATTATATTTATATGTATTTACATTAGTATATCCTCCGCTTGAAGAAAGACCTCCAATCCATGCTGTTGAAACATCATATTGATCATAATTAAACAATCCTTTGATAAGATCTCCTGATGCATTTGACAATCCGTCTGTTAATAAATTTGTAGTACTTAATTGATTTGTTTCTAAAGGGAAAGAAACCCAGGTCCACCCACTGTTTAACGGAATATCTAATGCTATAGTTGATGTTGTTTGAAAAGTAATTGGAGCTGCAACCGTTCCATAAACTCCGTTTTCTGTAAACATTAATGATGGTGTAACGTTAACAAAGGTTACCCCACTTGAAGCATCATAAATTTCAAAGCTTACAGAGTCTCCAGAAACAGTGTTGCTATAAACATTCATAAACACTTCATATCTATCATATGCAGAAACATATTGTAAGTTAGCAACACCAACAATGGTATCATTAATAAATGCAGCCAACATACTGTTAGGATTGGTTGCAATAATTCCATCAATTTCTAATTCTCCAAAAAGAATCATGTTGTAAGCAAAGTCAGATGGATTTACTGTCCAGTCTGGTGCTTCGCCAACCACATTTAAATTAATAGTAAGAATCTCATCAAAACCAAAATCGGTAGTTAAAGTAACATCTGCAAAATACTCTCCTACACTATATCCATTTGCTATTGTAAATTGTACTTGTTGTGTAGAATTTGGAGTGATTGTTCCTGTTGCATTATCAACGGATAACCAACCAGGTAAACCTGCAATAGTATATTGTTTAGACGCTCCTCCTGAGTTTACAATATTAGTTGTAAAAACAATTGTGCTATCTTCTGTTTTCATAAAGTCATATTCAACATCTTGCCAAAGTATTTGGTTTTTACTGATATATGCTATCCACGTTTCTGGCGATTGCATTTTATTACCATTTAAATCAAATATATTTTTAACCGTAATGTCTAATGTCACATTCTCAATACTTGCCGGATCAGCTGTTGGCGTAATAATTATTTTATCATTATTAACAGAGTAATTAAATAAAATAGTTTTTACTGGCCTAGGCAGCCTGATAGATGGTGTTTCAGTAATTAGAGAAACGCCTCCATTATTTGCAACACTATTTGGCACTATTGCCTGATCTGCAGTTGTTGCTGTTAAACTTACTGTACCTGAGGGTAAAATTTGATAGTTTTCAAAAGGGATATATAATTTTAAACCGAACTCATCACCTAAAATACGATTAACCCTATCTCTTTTGATTTGTTCTAATTTACGTGCTGTATTCCAGAATCTAAATTCATCAAGCTTTCCAGTAAAATAATCGTTAACTCCAAATGATGAACTCCCTGCATCAAATCCGTGGGCTCCAATATACATTTCCCCTCCAGCTAAGTCATTAAAATTAGTAGCCTGAATAGAATTTTCAGTATTACCATCTATGTAAGTGGTAAGATTAGCAGATCTATTCAATATCATTGAAAAATGATGCCAATTATCATCAAAATAATTTTGATTAGTGGCTACAAAATCAATTCCGTTATGATAAATATGAATTAAACCTGCTGCATCTTTAGCAACTCTCCAAGAGCTTAATGAATCTGCTTGCAATCCATCTGCATAACCATTTGAAAATAATGTTGCTGCTGTTGCTTGCGAAGATTTAAACCAAAATTCAAGTGTAAAATCCATTTCATTATTTATTGCAATTAGTGATGATGCGATAGATAAATAATCATCTACACCATCAAACTGAGCGGCATTTCCATTTGGTGTAACTTCCCAAGTTGTACCAAATAAGTCAGCATTTCTACTTCTTACATGATCAATTGCCAAGTCACCTTCAATATCATCAAGCCTCCAGTTGTACAATAAACCGTTTTCATTTCCCTGTAAGTTAAAGGTATAATTTGCTGAAATTTCTGATGTCAGTCTTGCATCATTCCACAAACGAATACCTCTTAAGTTTCCATTAAAATATTTACTATTGCTAGCCAATTCTTTTCCAAAAGCAAGTTTACCTTCTCCATTATATTCAGTAATTAATGATACCGTATTTAATAGTCCGCCATCCATATAAAAAGATACTGCATTAGCATTAAGATCATAAATAATAGCGTAATGATGCCATGCTGATAATGGAACAGCAGTATTAGTTGTTACAGATTGATTACCAAGGCTAAATTTCATTTTATCATTCGCATCAAATCCTATTGTAAGACTCGATAGAGCTGATGTTCCTTGACTAAATATAACCTGATCAATTCCTGCTGCATTAGATTTAGCATTAAACTCTAACGTAAACGATCGTTGCTTAAGGTTTGCACCTCCATTTACTAATGCATAATCTGAACCATCAAAGTTTAAACTTTCGGTAGGACTGCTTGCAGTTCTATTTTTAACTCCTCTTACATCAAAACTAGCATCGGATAATACTCCTGAGGCAATAACTTCATTAAACTGAATAGAGATATCATCATTAGGATCTAAGATTCCATCTCCTGGTGATGGAGTTCCAAAGGTTTCTGGATTTTGAGTATCTATAATTCCAGAATGAATAACAGAAATCTTCTGTGCTAAAGTACATTTAGAAATTAAACGTAAATCATAGTTCCCGTCACTAATTTGATCAGTATTCCAATCCCAAGAAGTAGATTGAGTACTTTGTGATATTAGCAATGCTGTAGTATCATTCATACCTGTAGTGTCTACATAGAAATTTTCTAATTGAATCCAGTTGTTTGCTGAGCTAGGTTTATATTGTAATTCGATAGCTTCAAATCCAAAGAAGTTTACATCATAATCTCCAATTACAATCGGTAAAGCTCCATTTAGATCATTGTTTACTACCCAGTTTTGATCTGGATTTTCTAAAATAACATCGGTACAGCCTGGTATAAAGTGAGCACTAACGTACACACTGTCTACAATGTCAGGAAAATCATCCGTAGCAAGTGCCGGATTGTATTGACATAACGAATGAACGATTACTAAAATACTATCATAATTATGAACTGGTCCGGGTCCTTTCTCAAGTGTAAGTACTTTCTGTATAGCAGATCCTCCGTTAATAAACACATCTATAGAAGGAGATGAACCGTCTATTTTTAAATACGCACCAAATGGGTTACTTGCAGGGTCAACCCTAAGTCTATAATCAACATCATCATTAGTTGCCGATGTATTGGTAAGTGTTAAATCAAATACAGCAGCGTTATCAATAGGAATATTTGTTAACAATGATACAGAAGAAGAGATTTCAACTTTTTCTATTTGTTGTGTTGCTGCACTTAATTCAAAACTGGGATAATTTGGATTACTGTTCGCGTTTGCTGGATCATCTAAATAATATTCTGTTAATAATTGCCCTTCATACGGACATGCAGTTCTTCCACCTGGTCTCAATTTGAAAATTGGCCCCCATCCTAATAAAGAAGGATAAACATCTACTGAAAACAGATCGTTTTGATCTTGATCATACAATGTATAAGCTACCGTTTCAGCAGTCCCTGATGTTGTACTCCAATCTCTTCCAGAAGAATAATCAATTCCAACACTTCTTTCTACCCCAAAACCAATACCATTTATTGACACACCTATTTCCGTTTCTAACACAGTTGACATTCCATATTCAATATGCCTGGATACTGTAGATGCAGTTTCATGTGTCATAGAAGAACTATATGAAACTCCTCCAGATATAGAATTGTTAACCGGAGTTCCTGCAAATTTACTTTCAATAGCTGCTTTAGATAATAGATAGTTGGTATAAGCTCCAAAGGTTTGTGCTGCTTTTATTCCTGAGGCAGAACCCACAGAAAATCTAACTACTCCCGCTGCCAGACCTGCTCCCGGAATGGGTATTAAACTTAATGCCGCAGCAGCAGACTGTGCTCCAATACCTCCGGTATTCAATACAGAATAATCTGAAATTACATTTTCGTATATTTTATATAACTTGGTGAGTTCAGCATTTTTAAGTCGGATCTTTAAAGCTGCATTGTCTATATTTACTTTTTCCCACTCGTTTAACATAATCGCATTTTCCCAATGTATAATTTGGTTATTTATCCACCGAACACTATCTCCTGTTAAAGAATCTTGCTTGGTTTGAGCATTATATACATAACTAGCACCAGCTAATGTTTCAAAACCTGAAGTATCTAAAGCAGCTAGCAGACTCCACTTGGCCTGTTGAATGCTACTTGATTGATATATATCAATATTTTCTATGACTCCTGTAGGGTTAATTATCGGAATTGTAACAAGTGAATCTCCTAAACTCATCATATATTCAATTCTATCAGCACTAGATAATGCTCCTCCTACAACTCTTAAATCATCATTATTTAAACCAAAAATAGAATCATTTACATTCCCAATATTTGAATAACTACTACCTAATAACATTGTGTTTCTTACAAAAATTAAAGCAGGAATAATAGTCCCTTTAATATCTTCTTCACTATACATAAACTGTGTAGAATAACCTCCGGGAACAATTGATAGACCTGCATTTATTGCAAAAGAGAAATTACCTCCATTTGTCTGAGTAGAATCTACACAAGTACCATTGCAGGTATTTGTAGACAATAATGTTAAAGTATTTGAAACACCAAAAGTTACATTTTTTGATTTTCCGATGTATAAATCGCTCGATCTTCCTGGCGAAAATTCTACAGCATTTGTGCTCCATTCTTCTGTATTGGTTTGCACACTAGTTTCTGTACCAGATTCTCCTCCAGTTGTTGAGGTGCTAAATCCAAATGCAGCATTAGCATTAATATCCGTATCAACCGTTACACCAAGACCTACAGAAAAACTAGCCCCTAACAATATTTTATCAGTAGAGTTTGTTGAACCATCTAAACTCCAGCTCCAAGAATTTTCGGAAGACTTAGTTGAACCAACCTCTCTACTCGCAAAACTATTGCTCCCAGGAGGGTCTCTCAAAATATACTCTGGCATTTTTGGCCCTTCTGTAAGAAATTGTGCCCCCTCTGACTTGGTACCAAGAATGTACGCTCTAAAAGTTCCATCGTAAGGAGTAAAGGCAGTACCTGTATAATTGTTTGGTTTCCAATCAATAATAGTTCCCGTTGAAGTTTGCAACTTTATCTTTAATGCCTTGGTATAACTTGTTTGAGGAATACTAGCATTTGAGTTAAAGTTTGCCTTCCCTAATGCAAATGTATAAATAAGGTTATATACAGAATCCAGCGTATTAACATCTTGCATATTTACACTATGGTTTTCAATTTTAGCTAACTCGTTCTCAAAAATTAATGTTCCATCTGTAGTAGGCACACTATCTTTTTTTAAATTATCAAAATTTGTATACTCCTCAAAAACTCGAATAATAGCATTGACCTCTGCACCTTCTCCTCTTGCATCAAACAATGCCCATGATAATGGAACAGGACCACTAGAAGGCGCTAAATCTAAGGTATCTTTATTTCCTGTTTGAGTTGTATAAACAAACTCTTTATCTCCCATAAATTGTTTAGATGCATCATCTGCATCTAAAACAGCAATTTTTGGATCTACTCTATGTATAAAATCCAATTGTTTTTGATATTGGATAGAATCATTTATTAAGGTATCATACTCTGTTACCATAGCAGGAACTGTAGTTAAATCATAGCTCATTGCTCCAAAACTAGGCCCACCTGTAGCTATAACTGCTACTGATACAGTATAGTTCATAGGATTTAGATAGGCCAAATACTCACCTGTTAAAGTATCTGTATAAAATGTTTTAGCAGGACACCCAGTAATTGTTTGTGTAGGTGTAAACTGTATTTCTGCCTCTCCAATATTATTAACACTTTGACCCAAACCTGGTATATATTGTGCTTCTCTTAAACCACCTACTGCTCTACCAACAACTTTAACTAAAGTCGAATCATAAAAACTGGCTGTTTCATCCTCTTGAAAATCCCAAATACCAGTAACAGGGAAACGACCAAGGCTCATAAAGTGATCATTTTTTTCTATCGTGACAACATGAAGACCTATTGGCACTTGCACTTCATAATTTCCATCAGAATCAGTCATAACGGGATTTCCTGCAAGAACTACAGGGTTGCCATCTACCTTTAAAATTGCATCTTTTACCGGACACTCTGTTCCTAGATAACGCAACTTACCTCTCAGCGTAAACGATGATAAATCTTCAAAATTTACTCCGTTTTGGATTTGAGAACTATTACCGATATAAACACTTGTATTACTTGGCGTAAAACTATGTGCAGGAAATAAAGGCACGACATTAAAAGCTTGACCAGAACCACTATAACTTACTGACACCGTATAATCTCCAGAGGCATTGGTATAATCAGCAAAAGATAACTGAACTGGTAACGGAATAACAGGAGAGAAACTTGGGGAACCTACAAATGCAGCATGATTTTCATTATAGATAGCACCAACATGAGAAATATCATAAAATGCATTTCCTCCATTTTCATTAAATCTGTAATAAGCAATTAATCCACTTTCTGTTCCTTCAAGCACTCTTGAATAATCCCGCTTTATACTTAAAAGCGGTTTTGCTAAGTTAAAAAACCTAAGCTCATCCATTCTTAATGAACCACTAACTGCACTACCTATTAATATATTATTAGCAGTTACAACTACATTACCCGTATGCGCTGCTGATTGTACACTAGCAGTATCTCCGTCAATAATAAGACTAATGTTACTTCCATCATAAACTGCTGTAATTTGATGATATAAATCATCATCAATTGTATTGGTAAGAAGAACGTTTTGTGTGCCACTAACAGTAATTACTTCAAATTCTATTTCATCTGTTCCATTTAAATAACCTAAGCTAAAAGATCCTGCTTTAGATACAAAATCAACATCTGAAGATGCAGTAGGAAGTTTAACATACATTTCTATTGTAAATGCATTCGTAAAATCAAAATCTGAAGTATCAGGAATCTCTCCATAATTACTTGGAGTCATTAATAATGAATATCCCGAAGTTGATACTGCTTCAACATTAATTTTTACATTTGGTACAGCTGTACCTCCTGTATAATCTACATGCCCGCTTACTATTCCGCTTGCACTTCTATAACCTACATCATTAACAGTATCTGTTCTAAAGGTAGTTCCAGCACAATTTACCTCTCCATAAATTGAATATTCATAAAACTGACCAGCATCAGCAGTATAATCAACATATAATTGTGTTCCTGGAGTAAGCGCTGCAATATTTGTTGCGGGCGAAGAGCTTCCTAATATTTTTCTTGCTATTTTAACAGTATTTAAAACGACATTATTCTCATTATTCCACTCTAATTCTATCCTGTTTACAAAGTATCCTTTTGATCCTTTAAAATAATTACCTGGCGAATTAAATGAATTTCCAACATCAGGGCTTAACAGAATGTTCTTATGTCCAGTTGATTCACCATTAGGATCACAATCATTTACAGCAATTAGTTCGTATTTATAGTCTACACAAAAGTTAACGTTATCATCATAGTAAGAAGTGCTATCAGGATCAATATTATCTATAACTTCAATAATACCATTAAAACTCTTCTTAATGGTAAAACTAGATGCTCCTGTAGCTGAATCTGGCCAAACTACAAGAATATCAGCACCTACATCCGTTAAAGTTGAAATACTAGGTGCATAAAGAGGAGTATTCGTACTATTAACAGTTGCTCCAATAGAGTCAAAATCGCAAGTATTTAAAGCAGCAATGGTAAATGTATAATCTATAGGGTCAATATCAGAAGCAATATTCAATGTTGATGTTCCTTTTAAAGGATAATAGATTTCTCCATCGCTACGTGTAATTCTGTACTTAACTGTTTCATCCCCTGATGTAGAATCATCCCAACTCAATGCGATATTATCACAGGTATGGTCTGAAACGGCAAATGATTCAGGTGCGAAATAATTATTTATTGGCGGACCTCCTGTAACCTTTTGGGTAAAAGCATGAACCAAGTTACTGCCATAACCTGCATTAACACTAAAAGTATCAGTAGTTGCTTCAGGATTGGAAAGAAAATAATTATACGATGACATAGAAGTTCCTTGTTGCAATGTAACCTGATTCGAGCTATCAAAATAAATGACTTGATAATTTACATCATCAGCAAACCCCGTATTTAAGGTCCAACCTAAATTTATACTTGAACAATTATCATCGGTTGCAGTAACATTTGATAACGTTATACCAGGCCAAACATTTTGGATGGTCTTGGAACAAGTACCTAAAAAATTAGTACTAAGATCATCAAAACTCAATTCTAGCCCCATGGGGCTACTAAGTGAGTTTTCACCGAAAGTCAACGTATAAGTATCTTCATAATAATCAGCTGGAAGTAAAGGAACCGTAAAATCGGTATAAGCAAAATAACCTCCTCCTGTTGTAGTTGAAATATTAAGGCTTCCACTGGGCAAGTCTGAATGATAGTTTTTCACTCTCCAAGTATCCTCATTCTGTCCATAGATAGACCACTCAACCTCTGTACCTCCATTATGATAAGGAGCATACTCAGTTTTCGCTATAACGTCAAAATATCTAGTATTATTTACATGAAAAGAAAACTCTATCATGTTATCATCATTAGAAAGAAGATCACCGGTTTCATGATACATCAATATTTTAAATTTAACTGTTTTGTTAACCTTATCGATAGCATAATTAGAAATGTGGCTACATGTAAAATCAATTGATGCTTGAGAGTAACCTATTTTACTAAAAAGTAGAGTAATAATTAAGGCTAATAGTAATTTTTTTATATAATTTAAGTTTGTTTTCATATACAATTTGTATTTAATAGTTCTTGTTATTTTATAATTGTCCTTTTATTCAGAAGCTGAATTCAATTCATTAATGAAACTTTTTGGCTAAACAATAATTTATTCATTACAAAAACAGGACTTTAATAGTCAACTATTTTTCTGGATATATTATTTAATTCAGTTTCTATTTCCTTTATATATGTTTATTTTTTATCTCTGTTAAGTCTAATCATTTGGCAAAATACTATCTAATTAATCCGTTTAAATTTTTATTAGAGCTTCTTTCCCAAGAGTGATATGGATAGGTAAAGAAATAATCTATTTCTAATTTTCTAGAGAATTATTCATACTCCGAAAAACTCTTTTCCGTTATCAGCTTAATGGCAAATAGATAATTATCAAAATTTGCTCAGTAACTGCGCTTCTAATAAAATAATTGATGTTAAAAAAAATATTGTTTTCTATTTCATAGTTAATTATTTTAAGTGTTGTTTATAATTTTTGCAAACAGTGATTATATTCTTTTTTAGTTCTTTAATTCGCTAAAAATAGCTCATATTCTAAATAATCTCATAGCCGGTAAGGAAATAACATGCCAAAAAAAAAATAAGACATAAAACACTATTAAACAACAACTTAACATTTATTGTGTTTTTAATACATTCCCGTATTGGGAAATAAAATCCCAAATAGAAAGATAAAACGAAATCTTAATATTCTAGCTATACCATTCTTTTTTGATACACTTAAAATATAAAATAAATTCACTTAAAGAATATTAATTATAGGCTTAATAGACAAAAAAGAGGCTAAGAATCTCTGTGAGTCTTAT
>CEWR01038085.1_pt1 | contig 14255 bp, 18 predicted proteins | sample 356321 | NCBI WGS metagenome assembly CEWR01 (sample SAMEA2621551, study PRJEB7988) | marine metagenome | biome: marine biome (ENVO:00000447); feature: mesopelagic zone (ENVO:00000213); material: "saline water (ENVO:00002010), including plankton (ENVO:xxxxxxxx)" | depth 790 m
CACTAAACACTAAACACTAAACACTAAACACTAAACACTAAACACATAAAAATGTTTCCATATTTATCAGATTTAATTGAGTACTTATTCGGATTTTCTTTTTCCTTTCCATTACCCATGTTTGGTTTTATGGTTGCAATTGCATTTGTGGTAGCCAATCATATTTGGGTACAAGAAATGAAGCGTAAAGAGAAAGAAGGTTTGCATACTTTTTCAATTGTAAAAGTGATAAAAGGAGAGAAAGCAAGTCTTTCTGAATTAATAGGGAATGGTTTTTTTGGTTTTATTTTAGGCTTTAAAGTATTAGCTATTGTTTTAGATTACGATAAGGTAATAGAAGATTTGCCAGGTTTTATTATGTCCACTCAAGGAAATCTAATTGGGGGAATAATTGGTGCAGCAATAGTGGCTTATCTGAAATACAGAGAAGCAGAAAAATTAAAATTACCTGAACCAATTGAAGTTAAAGAAAAAATGCATCCATACCAACATGTTGGTACAATGACTTTTGTTGCAGCAATTGGAGGGATATTAGGTGCTAAAATATTTGATGCTATAGAAAATATGGAGCGGTTAATTGCTAACCCTATTGACGTAATATTTTCGGGATCAGGATTAAGTATTTATGGAGGATTAATAATAGGAGGAGGAGCTGTTTTATTTTATGCTTATAAAAAAGGATTAAATATTTTACATGTTGCAGATGCTTGTGCTCCAGGATTGATGCTGGCTTATGGAATAGGAAGAATTGGTTGTCAACTTTCTGGAGATGGTGATTGGGGATTGCCAAATTATAATGAAATGCCAGAGATAATTAGCTTTTTACCAGATTGGATGTGGGGTTTTGATTATTACGGAAACATTAATGGAACTGATTTAGGAGCTGTTGGAAGACCTATGATGAGTGATGGTTATACTTATGAAGGAAATGCTTGGCCAACGCCTTTTTATGAAACAATAATGGCATTTATTATTGCTGGTATTCTATGGGCCATTCGTAAGAAAATTAAAGTTACAGGAGTTTTGTTTTCTATCTATTTAATTTTTAATGGTATTGAGCGTTTTTCTATAGAGAAGATAAGAATTAACTCTAATTATAATGTGTTCGGTTTTGAAGCTACTCAAGCTGAAATTATAGCAGTTATTCTTTTCTTATTAGGAGGTTTTGGGGTTTGGTATTTTACAAAGAAGAATAAGGTAATATTAAAGAAATCCTAAAACACCTCTAAGTTAGAATTATCATTTTTTGTTGATAAATAAGCAAGGATTTTATTGGAATATCATTTCACTTTAAGCTACTTTGTAGCTATTAAAATTTATATATATGTTTCATCTAAAAGTAGGGGATAAGGCTCCAGAATTCAATATTACTGATCAAAATGGTAAAATGCATAAAGTTGCAGACTATCAAGGCAAAAAGGTTATCCTATATTTTTATCCTAAAGATTTAACTCCAGGTTGTACAACTCAATCTTGCGATTTAAGAGATAATTACGAGAGCTTAAAAGCGGATGGTTTTGAAGTAATTGGAGTAAGTGCTGATGATGAAGTAAAACATCAAAAATTTATAGCGAAACATGATTTACCTTTTAATTTGTTAGCAGACACAGATAAAGATGTTTTAAATAGATATGGAGTTTGGGGAGAGAAAAAGTTTATGGGTAAAATATATGATGGAATACATCGAACAACTTTTATAATTGATGAAAATGGTTTAATTGAAGATGTCATTTTAAAGGTGAAAACTAAAATTCATACAGAACAAATTAGAGCATTATTAAGTGAGAAGTAAACTAAGGTTTCTACAGGCCTTACTTTATTAGGGTTTTTAAAATAATTTACAAAAACTACAATTTGTAGTTTTTTAAACCTAGATTTGTAGTGTTAAAATTAACTACTCAATAGGAAAAATAAATATATCATGGCAAAAGCAAAAGAAGTAAACGCAGAAAAATTAAAAGCACTTCAACTTACAATGGATAGGTTGGAGAAATCTTATGGAAAAGGAACCATTATGAAATTAGGAGATGCTCCCATTCATGATGTAGATGTTATTCCTACAGGTTCTTTAAATTTAGATTTAGCATTAGGAATTAAAGGATATCCTAAAGGAAGAGTTGTTGAGATTTATGGTCCTGAATCTTCAGGAAAAACAACTTTAACTATTCATGCAATTGCTGAATGTCAGAAACAAGGAGGTATTTGTGCTTTTATTGATGCCGAGCATGCTTTTGACCCTACTTATGCTGCATCTTTAGGTGTTGATATTGATAACTTAATTATTTCTCAACCAGATAATGGTGAGCAGGCTTTAGAAATTGCTGATAATTTGATTCGTTCTGGTGCTATTGATTTATTGGTTGTTGATTCCGTTGCTGCGTTAACTCCTAAAGCAGAAATAGAAGGTGAGATGGGCGATTCTCAAATGGGATTACAAGCTCGTTTAATGTCTAAGGCGCTGAGAAAGTTGACTGGTTCTATTAAGAAGGCTAACTGTTGTGTAATTTTTATTAATCAATTAAGAGAGAAGATTGGTGTGATGTTTGGCAATCCAGAAACAACTTCAGGAGGTAATGCTCTTAAGTTTTATGCTTCTGTAAGAATTGATATTAGAAGATCATCTCAAATTAAAAATGGAGATGAAGTAATTGGAAATAGAACAAGAGTTAAAATTGTCAAGAATAAAGTTGCTCCACCATTCAGAAAAGCAGAGTTCGATATTATGTACGGTAAAGGTATTTCTAAGATAGGAGAAATAATTGATTTAGGAGTAGATATGGAAATCGTTAAAAAAGCTGGAAGTTGGTTTAGTTATGGAGATACTAAATTAGGACAAGGAAGGGATGCTGTAAAAGAAATCTTCATGGATAACCCTGAGTTAATGGAAGAAATAGAACAAAAAATTGTAGATGCCTTAGCTGCAGAATAATTCTTCAGTTTAAATAATTACTTTTGAATCCTCTCGAATATTCGGGAGGATTTTTTTATTGATATATGTATAAAATTCTAATTGTTGCAGGGATAATTACTTTACTTACCTCTTGTGGAAATGATGCTGAAAAAGTTAAAAATATTGAAACTGAAACTCAAGTACTTGAAGTTACAGAACAAACAGCTGAATTTAAAGTAATAAATGAGTTGTTAAAAAACGATATCAATAATCCAGCATTATATTTGAGAAGGGCTAAATTATTTAAAAAATATAATGATATTTCATCTGCTGTAGGTGATGTAGATAGAGCTATTAAGGTAGACTCATTGCAGCCGGAGTTTTATTTATTAAAAGCAGAACTTTTAAAACAGCAAGATAGACTTAAAGAAGCAAAGGAGGCTTTAGATCAATGTATGTTTGTAGATAATTTTAATGTAAAAGCTAGAATTGAGTTAGGCTGGTTGGCTCTAATAGCAAGAGATTATGATCAAGCTTTAGATTATGCTGACGCAGTATTGAAAATGGATGTTTACAATGCTGAAGCATATTTTTTAAAAGGAATAATTTTTGAAGATAAGAAAGATACATTATTAGCAATATCTAGTTATACTACCGCAATTGAACAAGAAAATGATTATTATGACGCTTATGTACATTTAGGACTTTTACACTTAGGACAAGAATCTTTTGAATTGGCTAAAGGTTATTTGAAAAATGCATTGAGAGTTGATAACAAAAGTTTAGAAGCGCTCTATTCTTTTGGATTAGTTTGCCAAGCTAAAGGAGATTATAATGAAGCAATAGAAACGTATCATACTATTTTGGGAATTAGCGAGTTTGCTGAGCCATATTTTAATCTAGGGTTTATTCATCAAGAGTATTTACAAGTTTATGATATTGCAATAGAGAATTATACAAAGGCAATAGAAGTAGAGCCTAATTATTTGAATGCTTATTACAATAGAGCGCTATGTTATGAACAAAAAGATGAGGTAAAAAATGCAGAAAAAGATTTAAGACACGCCTTAAAATTAGATCCACAATTTACTAATGCAGCTTTGGCTTTAGAGAGAGTGTTAAATTAATGAGGATTAGTAGCGCAATATTATTTTTATTTATAACCTTTTCTTTAATTGGGTATTCGGAGAATACTAAAATTGATTTGCTCTTAAATCTTATATCTACTGAGAAATATGATTCTGTTCTTGTAAATGCATACAATAAAATTGGTTCTATTTCTAGCAGAGAAGATGAGGTTTTAGCAAAAGAATATTGGTTTAAAGCATTAATCTTAACTAAAAAAAATATTAAGAAAAAATATACATTACATTTCTTGCATAATTTTTCTAGCACTAGTAATCGTATTGGAATAACGAGTAAAAGAAGTGCCGATTTATCTAGAGTCATTCCGTTTTACCAAAAATTTTTAAAAATTAATGAGGAACTTGATGATACTATTAAGTTAGCTACAAATTACTATAACATTGAGGTTGTCTATCGAAACCTAAAGGAATATGAAACTTGTCTTGAGTACTATAGTAAAAGTTTAAAGTTAAAAGAGTTATTGAATGGTACTTCTGAAATAATTGGAGGGTTTCTGTCTGGAAGTGTTCTCTTTAATAGTGCTTTAGATAAATCTGTTAATGACTTTAAATTGTTCTACCCGGCAAAAAAAATAGATAAAACAGCTGAGTTGGTTATTGAAGCATTTAAAGGAAACGATAAAGAGGATGTAAAAGATGGAATGGATATTTCATTGTGTAGTTTTGATATAGAAAACAACAAACTAGAGTTTGCTGGAGCAATTAATACTATTTATCATATAAAGAATGATAGATTAATTGAGATAAAGGAAGATAAGCAGCCAATAGGTCAATTCCAGAATCTTCAACTATTTACTAATCATAAAATTAGTTTAGCTAAAGGAGGCAAAATTTATATGTTTTCTGATGGCTATGCAGATCAATTTGGAGGAGAAAAAGGTAAAAAATTCATGTGCAAATGTTACAGGGATTTTATATTACCAATAAGCAATAAAGACTTTTTAAGTCAGCAGTTAGCTTTAAAAAATGAATTTAACTCTTGAAAAGGAGATTTGGAGCAATTAGACGATGTTTGTGTAATTGGATTAAAAGTATAGAATGAATTATTTATCAGTAGAAAATCTTACTAAATCTTTCGGGATCAGAGTATTGTTTGAAGATTTATCCTTTGGAATAGAAAAGGGTCAAAAAGTGGCATTTATTGCCAAAAACGGAACGGGTAAATCTACCTTCCTAAATATTTTAGCCGGTAAAGAAGGCTATGATTCTGGAAACGTGATTTTCAGAAAAGATGTTAAAGTTGGGATACTTGATCAAGCCCCTGTTTTTAATGAAGAGTCAACCATATCTGAAGTTCTTTTTGATGCAGATTCGGATCAGATAAAAGCAATATTGGCTTATGAAAAAGCGATTGCAAATCCTGATGATAATGATAAAATGCAGCAGGCATTTGAGCAAATGGACTTGTTAAATGCTTGGGATTATGAAGTAAGAATTAAGCAGGTTTTAGGACAGTTAAATATTCATGATTTAGAATTAAATGTTGGTAAGCTTTCTGGTGGTCAAAAAAAGAGAATAGCATTAGCACAAGTTTTAATTGATGATCCTGATTTTATCATTCTTGATGAGCCAACCAATCATTTAGATATTGATATGATTGAGTGGTTGGAAAACTACTTAACTAAAGAAAATACAACCATTTTAATGGTAACGCACGATAGGTATTTCTTAGAGAGAGTTTGTAATGAAATTATAGAATTGGATGATGAAACTCTTTACAAGTACAAAGGGAATTACAGTTATTATTTAGAGAAAAAACAAGAACGAGAAGAGGTATTTGAAGCAAATGTAGATAAAGCTAAAAACCTTTATCGTAAAGAGTTAGATTGGATGAGAAGACAGCCTAAAGCTCGAGGTACTAAAGCGAAATCTCGAGAAGATGCTTTTTATGTAACGGAAAAAACAGCGCATTTAAAAAAGGATAATAGCAAAGTTGCTATGGAAATTGACATGAATAGATTAGGAGGTAAAATCCTTGAAATACATGATGCCAATAAAGCCTTTGGAGATTTAAATGTATTAGATAATTTTAATTACATTTTTAAGAGACAAGAGCGTGTAGGTATTGTTGGGAAAAACGGAGTTGGAAAAACTACTTTTTTAGATCTTATTTTAGAAAAACAAAAATTAGATAGTGGAAGGATAGAACGTGGAGAAACTGTTGTTTTTGGATATTATACCCAAAGTGGTATGAAATTGAAAGACAATAAAAAGGTAATTGAAACAATAAAAGATATTGCTGAGGTTATACCTATGTCTAAAGGAAGGAAAATTACTGCTGCACAATTATTGGAGCGTTTTTTATTTCCTAAACATATGCACTATAACATGGTGGAGAAGCTGAGTGGAGGAGAGAAAAGAAGGCTTTATTTATTAACCATTTTAATTAAGAACCCTAACTTTTTAATATTAGATGAGCCAACAAATGATTTAGATTTATTAACTCTAAATGTTTTAGAGGATTTCTTAATGGATTTTCAAGGATGTTTGATTATTGTAACTCACGATAGATACTTTATGGATAAGTTGGTAGACCACTTATTTGTTTTTGAAGGTGATGGAAAGATAAAAGACTTTTTAGGAAACTATAATGACTATAGATTTAAAAACGAAGAAATTGCACTAGCACAAAAGGCTTCAGGAAAAAAGGTGAAGCCTAAAGTAATTGCGGAAGTAAAAACAACTGAAAAGTCAAAAAATAAGTTTTCTTATAAAGAAAAACTAGAATTTGAACAATTAGAGAAAGATTTAGAAACATTAGAGGTTAAAAAAGGAAGTTTAACAGAAGAGTTAAATAATACTGGCACAGATCATGATCAATTAATGAAAGTAACTAAAGAACTAGGAGATGTTACCCTTGAATTAGATACTAAAACAGATCGTTGGATTACACTGTCAGAATTTAGTTAAACTCCAAAATCTTAATTATTTGTAATAAGTCATTTGAGAAATAGAATTCACATACTTGTTTTAATCATACTATCGTTACTAATGAGTAACGCACAAGCACAAAAATTATCCAAGAATGAACTTGAAGAAAAGAAACAAGAGATTCTTAGTAATTTAAAGAGCTTGGTTGCTAGAGGGCAGTTAGACTCTATGTTGAATTATATTCGTGATCAAAATAATGCTGTAGATACCTCATTTCAAGTCTACCAGTCTACCAATCAGAAAGGTGGTGTTTTAGAAATGGTTGTGTTAGATGGAGATACCATATATGTTTACAATATGGCCTCTTTTGTTGTGGTTGATTTAATGCCCTATAAGGATAAGGAAAAGGATAGACAGTTTAGGAAATTGAGATGGCATGTAAAAAAAGTATATCCTTACGCTGTAAAAGCTTCTAACAAACTAATAGCTTATAATGAAGAGCTAAAAAAGGTAAAATCTAAACGTAAGCGTAGAAAGTTGATGAAGGCTCGTGAGAAGTCTTTAAAAATAGAATTTGAAGATGTTATTAAAAAAATGTCAAGAACTTCTGGTAGAGTTCTGGTAAAATTGATTGATAGAGAGACAGGAGAGTCTACCTATGATATTATTAAAGAAATGCGTGGAGGCTTTAAAGCCTGGGTTTACCAAGGGGTTGGAAAAATTTATGGCGCAGATTTAAAAGTGCGCTATAATCCTTCTGACAATGAAGAGGATGAAATGATTGAACGAGTTGTTCAATCATTAATAGCAGAAGGTGAAAATGATAAGTAGTGTCTTATCCGCCTATCAAACTTTGTAATTGAGCTACTTGACTTTCCCAAAGAAGTCTTGACTCTTCAAGTTCATCTTCATCAGCAAAATCTGTAATTAATAAAGCAACATCTTTAGTAATAGCATCAATTTCTATTCTAAATTCAAAATAAGTGTCAGTATCTTCATCTTCTAACCATTTAAATTTAACAAACTGATCACGCTTTTGAGTAAGTAATTTTGCTTTTTCTTCAGAACTTTCCCAAATAAAAGTGAAAACTTCGCCTCTTGAATTCACATTATCGGCAAACCACTCGCTTAAACCACTAGGAGTTGCCATATATTTATACAATAAACTAGCCGATGACTTAACAACAAATTCTAATTCATATTTCACTTTATCAGTCATAGTATCACAGTATTATACACTCTTTGCAAGATAGTAATTTTTATGAGTTTATTAACTTGGGAACAGATAAATAAAAAAAAACGTTTGATTTTGTTTTAGAAAGACAAAACTACTATATTTGCAACCGAAATTGGCGAGGTAGCTCAGCTGGTTAGAGCACAGGATTCATAACCCTGAGGTCGAGGGTTCGAGTCCCTCTCTCGCTACTTAAAATCAAGCAGTTACGTAAAGTAGCTGCTTTTTTTTGCTGTGGAGTGTAGCATTGGAGTGGGGAAGATTACAGAAAGTGTTTGTTTACGGGGTGTTATGTTTTAAAGGGGTGAGCTAACCCAGAGGTCGGAAATAGTCAAAGGGTTAGAATATGACATAACCGAGTTTAAAACCCCAAATGAGGTTAAGAGTTATTTGTTTACCGCAACGATTAGATTGCCTTTCAAATGACGCATCAGCTTCTCCATAGGTTATGTTGTTGTACTCATCATCAGTTAATGTACAATCTACATTTTTGTCTCTTCTCCCAAGACCAGCAAAGTATTCAAATACAAATCTATTCTTAAAAATCTGCATGTAACCAACTTTAACTGACCAAGCTGAAATGAATTTAGTTATAGTATATTGTTTTTGGTAGTTGGGTGTGTCTTTTGAAATACTTATAGAGTCCGTATAATTATAAGATTGGTTTTTGTAGAAAAATTCAGCTGAAATATAAAGTCTTTCAAGAAATCTTTCGTGAAAAATATCTTCAACATAGTACTTGAGTTCTGATTTTGTCACAACTCCTTTGATATTTCTCATTTTGGTAAAATTTTGAAAGTAACCACCACCTTCAATATTTATAGAGAAATGGTTGTTGATTTTTGCTTCAACCCCAAATCTATAAGATGGACCAGAATAAACATCTATTATTGATAGTGGAGCAAAGTTTATGATTAGTTTTTGCTTATAATTATTAGAATCTATCTGCTCAATTACTTCAGTTTCTTCAACTCCCTTGAATTCTGGAGGCTCTGGGACTGGTTTAATGTAAATATCCTTTGCAAGATTTTTATCTTGCCCAAACCCACTGAGTCCAGCCAGAAGTAAAACTAATATGACTAACAGATGCTTTTTCACTTTAGTTATTTAAGAATAAAACTGATAGGGATTTTATATTCAACGTTAACATCTTTGCCGTTAAGTACGCCTGGAATCCAATTGTTGGGTATAAGTTTAACAACACGTAAAGCTTCTTCATCTAATAGTTCGTGAACAGATTCAGAGACTTTATGACCTAATGCCTCTCCAGTTGTTGAAATAGTAAAAGATATATATACTTTACCACTAATTCCATTTGCCTTTGCATAGTTAGGGAATTTGATGTCTTTACTTATGGTGCTATACATCATTGTTCTACCGCCTTGGTATCTGGGTGGTCTATCAAGTTTAGTCACTTTAGGCTCATTTTCAGTAAATATTTTATATTCTCGATTTTCAGTTTCATCTGGGTTATTATAAATGATTTTGTTATTGGTGTAATTATATTCTTGTTCAAGAATACCATTAAAATTATAGAACTCCCAAACCCCTATTTTTTTACCTTTAGAATATGAACCTATACTTCTCTGTTTTAAATTGTATTGTCCGAAATTAGTCCACAAGCTGTCCTTAAGTCCGTTTTTATAAAGTCCTCTAATAAAGGGTTCGCCTTTGAAATTATATTTAATATAGCTTCCGTGTTTCACTGTTTTTGCTGATTTAAGAACGTAATAAACCTCTTTAAATTTAGGGTTATCATTCTTGATAGTAACCTTCTTCGTTTGTTGGGCTTGTGCATTTATAGAAACAAAGAATGTTATGATAATTAGGAGTATTTTCATTTTAGTTTAAAAATCTTTGTATACAATAATTTGTCTTTATAAAAGACTTCGTAAGTCCATAAACCTGGCACCAATTCATAATCTTTATTCAAAACATATCCTGTCCATGTTTTATCATTAGTCCATATTTTTTCATGGTCTTTGTAATTGCGAAATATTTGTCCTTTTTCATTCTTTATAGGGGTAGGGTATGTAAGGACAATGTCTATTTTTATTGCTTTACTTTTTTTAGCTTTAACGATAAATTCAATACCAAATTCAATATTAGGCTCCATTGGTATTTCTGTGGTAGTCTTATAGAACCCTTGGTTTTCTCCAAGAAGAGTTTTTGTCTATTGATTTTTTGACAGCACTACATGAGTTTAAGAGTAAAATAGTGAGTGTAATGCAAATCAGATTAAATATTAATTTGTAATTCATTTTTCGAAGATACATAATCTCCATTCTGAAGGATTATAAATGGTCATTTTTCTTTTTAACGTTGTGATTTTTGGATGGTTTGGTTATGTCGATGGAATTGAATTATCTACTTTTGGGAGGTTAGGTAAAACATAAAATATTTGGATAGCTATGAAAAGACATTATTTAATAATACTTCTACTAATTAGTCCCGTAATTGGTATATCTCAAAATTCTGATACAACAGAGACTAAAGAAGAAATTTATACAATTGTGGAGACTATGCCAGATTTTCCAGGAGGACAGAAAGCTATGTTTGAATTTTTAGGAAATAATATTGTATACCCGCCTAAAGCAAAAGCAAAAGGCAAGAAGGGTAAAGTTTACATCAATTTTACAATTTCTAAAGACGGAACAATTAGAGATGTAAGGGTAATAAAAAAAGCACACAAATTATTAGATGCAGAAGCTGTTAGGGTTGTAAAAAGTATGCCAAGGTGGACACCAGGGGTTCAGAGAGGGAAAGCAGTTGCAGTCAGTTATAACATTCCTATTAACTTTACATTTTCTGGTAAAGAAAAGAAGTAATAAATAGAACAACAAGCCTCCTAAATTCTGGGAGGTTTTTTTATGTTCAGCTACGGCTTGCTTTCTGTTACAATAAACGCTAAATATTGTTCTAACTTAACAATATTGGAAGGAGTATTTTAAGTAAATTGGTGTTTTAAAAATAAATAATATGAAAAGAATATACAGTTTAATGGTAATGCTAATAATGGTTAACTTTTGCTTCGCTGCGAGCTATACGATAACTATTTCTTCTTCTGGAGCGAGTCAACAAAACCTTTCTATAAATTGGGGAGACCAAGTAACCTTTGTCTCTAGTGGTGGTTTTACAGGTAGTTATAGTTTTTTTGAAGGGGTAGATAATTTTTCTTTTACACTTGGTTCAAGTTATACTAAAGTCTTTAGTAATAGTTGTGGAGGTTGGTATACTGGAACTTGTGCAGGGTATGGGTCTTTTCATTTTATAGATATTTATGTAGCTTGCCCACAAGGTGGGGGTGGAGGTGGAGGTGGAGGTGGAGGTGGAGGTGGAAATGGAATTGGAATTGATGAAAATACCTTAGCAAAGGTGAAGCAATATTTCCAAGGTAACATACTTAAATTAGATATTCCTACAAATGATTTTAATGAATTAAAATATAGTTTGTATAATATTAATGGACAGGTTTTACAAGAACAGATAGATATAAATAGTAGAATTACATCAATAGATTTGTCAAATATACCTTCTGGTATTGTTTTTCTAGGAATCTATGATGAAGGGGTTTTGGTCAAACGCGATAAATTAGTTTTTGTAAAAAGATAAACCAAAAACACCTCCACCTTATAACCTACCTTTTAAATTGTTGTAAGAAGGAGTATTTTAAGTAAATTGGTGGGTTTGGAGGTTGTATTTCGAGGGTTAGAAATCTAACCCACAATTACACTCTTCTATGTAATTCGGTTTGTAGAAGTTCATAAAAACTGAAACAGTCTCTAACGCTTTGTCATAGTCAAATTTGAGTGACTTTTTCATTAATTCTCTGTACCCAAATACATCGTCCTCTAATTTGGTATGTACAACACTATCTCGAAATAGTTTAAGATTATCCAATTGTTGATTTTGTGGAGATGACTTTGTATAAAAGTTTTTTCCTGTTACATTAGGAAGAACCTCTTTTACCTTGACATTAAAACTTAAATGCCGCTGAATTTGGTTTTTATCGTAGGATTCAGTTTTGTTTTTCATTTTTTTGTAAAAAACGTATCCCTCTGGAATTTGTTGATTGATAAAAGATTCCAAAGCTGCAAAGAGATTTACTATTGTTGAACTACTGGCTCCATAGAAATTATAAATTTCATTTAAACAGACTTCATTTACTTGGCTTTCTATTTGTAGCGCCTTTGCTAAATCTTTTCGGTATTTCTTGCAGTCTTTTAACGATACATAGGCATTGTGAAAATATATTAATGTTGGGTCAGGAATAGGGAGGATAACCTCTTTCCCATCTAAACTGTGAACAAACCCTGAAATAACTTGGTCATCTGTAGTCTCAATAAAGGCAAGGTTTCCAATATTATTTTCATGTTTTCATCACTTAATTGATTGTCATCAACTAACTTTCCTCCTTCTACATCAAACTTAAAATCACTTTTATGAACTTCACGTAAGAACCTTTTTTTAATATGTTTCATTGTTATGGGTTTATCCAAATTTACTACATATTAGAAGCTACTACAATAGATGTTGACAAGTATTATTAAGTACTATTTCGCAGGTCCGCAGCACAAGACCAGAGAGAACCATATAGATGGTTTACAAGTAAGTGACTGACTCCTTTAGCGGGTAAGCAGTACAACAAAAGACTTTCTATATTAGAACAATAGAAATAACATCAGAGCCTCTCAATATTTGGAGGCTTTTTTATTGTAGCTACGGCTTGCTCTCATCAATAATAAAAGCGACATACATCTCTAACTCCACAATACTCTTCTCGACAGCGCATTCTTAAATATAAGATTAATCCAAAATATTTCCCAACAAGTAAAAGAACTTTAATTATTCGATTCGTTTAAGTTTTTTTTATCAAGTGGTAGCTGAACTTTATAATACCAGTTTTTAAATCCATAAAAAGCCATTGAAGCACCAATAAAAAGAGAAAAAATCCAAAGTATAAAAAATTCTAGAAGAGTTTTATTCTTAATTTCTATCCTCCTATTAGAATCTTTCCTCTTTAGCTCCAAAAGATGGGACTTATGCTCAAGTATTCTACTTTCCTTTGTATACTTTTTCCATGTAGACGGACTTCCATGTTTACCATAAGTTGAATATAATGAAGATACACTCCTTGTTACGACCCTTAAGGAAAAGAATGGATGTATGAAAGGTGAAGGAATTGTGAAATATTCTAATGACACCTTGTATTTGGAGAAAGAGGACATCGGCTTTATGGGATGTTCTTCGACAGAGTTTGCTACATTCCAATATGTAATTTACAATCCAGAGAATAAAAATTTCATTATTGTTACTGACGGTTCGGTAATAGACTAACCAAATTCATAGACTTTCATATCTTTAGGGAATACAATCAGATAATAATGACAAACGCTGAAGCAATAAAGGAAATTGACAAAACACTTACTCATGATTATCACTTCAACGATTATGATTTTGGTGGTATGAATGATTTTACTGGAGAAAAATGTCCTCGTCCAGAGAAAATAGAGTGGCTATTGAACAGTTTTCCTGTTTAATGAATAATCTTAAAGACTTTCTTAAGTCTAATACAGATAAAGATAGTTTAAGCAAATTTTTAATTATTGAAGTCAAAAATATAGATTATAAGTTCTACAGGAAAGATGAATTTGAGCCATTGATGAAGAAATATTATTACACACAAAATATCCTTTTAGAAAATTCACTATAAAGAAAGAGATAACAGAAAAAAGAGCAATAACAAAAGAGCAGATAAAAAAGGTGTTAGATGCAAAGTTGAAGAAAGATACAAGCTTATGGCATAGTAAAAACTATTTTTCATTTATGTTTAATATGAGAGGGATGAATTTTATTGATTTGTCTTATCTTACAATGGAGAACATTCGAGACAACAGATTAATTTATAGGAGGATTAAAACTGGGAAACTGTACAATATTAAATTAACTACACAGGCAAAGGAAATTGTTAGCCATTATACTAAAGGAAAAAAACTAAATTCTAAAGAATATATTTTCCCAATAATGCCCGATAAAATTGATGATGCAGAAAAGGAAAGAGAGAGATATATTGATAAAAGAAAATGTTTTAATCAAGACCTTAAAGAGATTGCTA
>CEWR01061524.1_pt1 | contig 14234 bp, 9 predicted proteins | sample 356321 | NCBI WGS metagenome assembly CEWR01 (sample SAMEA2621551, study PRJEB7988) | marine metagenome | biome: marine biome (ENVO:00000447); feature: mesopelagic zone (ENVO:00000213); material: "saline water (ENVO:00002010), including plankton (ENVO:xxxxxxxx)" | depth 790 m
TAAAGAAGTTTTTGGATCAGGAACATTAACAATTCCTGGATTAGGAAAGTTAACATTAATACCAGAATCATTTTACGAAATGGGTTATATGGATAATGGTTTAATGTTATTACCTCCATCATCGTTGTTTATTGTAGCAATTTACATTTGGGTTCAAAAAGTAAGAAGTCCCGAATTAATAGAGAATTAATAGCGAAGTAATTTATTATTAGAATAAATTTTTAAGAACAGATTAAATTTAAAAAATGGAATACTTAAATATTTTTATTAAAAGTGCTTTTATTGATAATATGGTTTTCACTTTCTTTTTCGGAATGTGCTCCTATTTGGCAGTGTCAAAAACAGTAAAGACAGCAGTAGGATTAGGGTCCGCAGTAATATTTGTTTTGGTAGTAACAACTCCTATTAACTATTTATTAGAAACTCTTGTCTTGCAAGAAGGAGCTTTAGTTTGGTTAGGTGATGAATATGCAACAATGGACTTAAGTTTCTTAAGCTTTATTATGTTTATCGCAGTAATTGCATCTATTGTTCAATTAGTTGAAATGTTAGTAGAAAAATTCTCTCCTGCTTTGTATGGTGCATTAGGTATTTTCTTACCTTTAATTGCTGTTAACTGCGCAATTTTGGGAGCAGCTTTATTTATGCAACAAAAGCAATTTGCTAATATTGGTCAAGCAACTGTTTATGGATTAGGTTCTGGATTTGGTTGGTTTATAGCTATTGTATTAATTGCTGCAATTAGAGAGAAAATTAAATACTCCCATATTCCTGGGCCTCTAAGAGGGGTGGGTATGGCGTTTTTATTAACAGGTCTTATGGGATTAGCTTTCTTAGGATTTTTAGGATTTGAACTTTAAAATAGAATTTAAGACATTAAGAGGTTAGAAATTAGAAGATGGGACTTTTAACTTTTGACTTTAGAAACTTTTTAACTTATATAAAATGGATATTCAATTAATAATTATAGCAGTAATCGTATTTTTTGCGGTTGTAATAGTGCTAACAAGTGTGTTGTTGTTTGCTAAGGCTAAGTTAATGCCTTCAGGTAAAATTACAATTACCATTAACGGAGATAAAAAATTAGAAGTTAATGGTGGTGATACACTGTTAAACACTTTAAGTAGTCAAGGTATATTTTTACCGTCTGCTTGTGGTGGAGGTGGAACATGTTCTCAATGTATATGCCAAGTTCATGAAGGTGGTGGGTCAATTCTTCCAACTGAAGAGCCATCTTTTTCAAGAAAAGAGATTGCATCTAATCACAGATTAGGTTGTCAGGTTAAGGTGAAGGAAAACATGGAGGTTGAAGTAGAAGAAGAAATTTTAGGGATTAAAGAATTCAAAGCTAAGGTTGTTTCTAACTACAATGTAGCAACTTATATAAAAGAGTTTATTGTTGAAGTGCCAGAAGATATGAATTACAAAGCTGGTGGATACATTCAGATTAACGTTCCTGCTTGTACTATTAATTTTTCTGATATGGATGTTAAAGCGCATCCTCAAGATCATCCAGGAGAGCCAGATAAGTTTGAAAAGGATTGGGCTGAAGGTGGATTTGCTATCAGAAACTTGGTGATGAAAAATGATGAAGAAGTTATTAGAGCTTATTCTATGGCTTCTTATCCTGCTGAAGGAAGAAAGATTATGTTGAATGTAAGAGTTGCAGCTCCACCTTGGGATAGATCTAAAAATTCTTGGATGGATGTTAATCCTGGGGTTGTTTCTTCTTATATATTCAATCAAAAAGAAGGAGATGAAGTAACTATTTCTGGACCTTATGGTGAATTTTTTATTAATAGTTCTGAATCTGAGATGCTTTATGTTGGTGGTGGAGCAGGAATGGCACCTATGCGTTCTCACTTATACGAGTTGTTTAAAACACTTAAAACTGGAAGAACAGTAACTTATTGGTATGGTGGGAGATCGAAAGCAGAGTTATTTTATATTCACTATTTTAGAGATTTAGAAAAAGAATTTCCAAACTTTAAATTTTACTTAGTATTATCTGATGCTGTAGAGGCTGATAACTGGGTGAATAAAAAAGATGTTAATGACCCTAGTGGAGATGGATTTAGTGGATTTGTTCATCAAGTGGTTATAGATGAATATTTATCTAAGCACGAAAACCCAGAAGATATTGAATTATATTTTTGTGGTCCTCCAATGATGAATGTTTGTGTTCAGAAAATGGGAGAAGATTTTGGCATGCCAGATGAGAACATCAGATTTGATGATTTTGGAGGGTAAGTTCTAAAAAATGTAAAATAATACATAAAAGCCTCAACATTGTTGGGGCTTTTTTGTGTAATTATGAATATGTAAAACGAAGTTTTACGAATATAGTTTAAAAAAGTGACCATTTATAGGAAAGATCTAACCGTTAAAAAAAAAAACGAAAGCATTATGAAAATAATAGCTTATAAAGATTAGATTAGACGATTGTTTAACTAATAATTTATGCTCTTTTTTAATATTAAAATGATATTTTCAAAACCAATAATTCAAATATTAGCACTAATCTGTAGTATTCTTCTTCTTAACCAGAATGTTAAATCTCAAGGCACAATTCCTACTGTTGGGAAAGATTTTTGGTTAGGATTTATGAATAACGCAGACGGACAAATTCCTAATACGGAATTACAATTGTTTATTTCTGGTAAAAATGCGACTTCTGGCACAGTATCATTGCCTTTGCAGGGATGGAGTACAACTTTTGTTATTACTCCTAACATTACTACTACAGTAACTATTCCAAATAATATTGCCGAGCACTTTTCAAATGATGTCGTTGATACTAGAGGGATTCATGTTGTTACTTTAGATACTGTTAGTCTATTTGCTATAAATCTTTCCGATTACTCATCTGATGGAACTAAGGTTTTTCCTGTAAAATCATTAGGAACTGATTATATAATTAGCTCATATACAGGCATTTCTGATTTTGGAGGATTTAAATCTGAATTCTTAATTGTAGCAACAGCTGATGGAACTGAAATTGAAATTATACCTAGTGTAAATACTCTGGGAGGTAATCCTGCAGGAGTGCCATATATTATAAACCTTGAGGAGGGTGAATCTTACCAAGTTTATGCGGCAAGTCATGCTAATGAATTAACTGGTACTAGGGTTAGAGCAACTGATCAAAGTGGAGATTGTAGACCATTTGCTGTTTTTGCAGGTTCTCAATGTACCAATATCCCTTCATGGTGTTCGGCATGTGATCATATTTATGATCAGATGTATCCAATAGAATTGTGGGGTTCAGAATATTATTTGGTTCCTTATTCAGGAACATCAGGGTATACCTATAAGATAATTGCAAGAGATAATGGAACAAATGTGACAATTGATAATGGAGCACCAATTGCTATGACTGCAGGTCAGTCAATAGAGTTTAATGCTGTCTCTGGCACTCACTATATCTCATCAAATAATCCAATTGCTGTAATTCAATATATGCAAGGTACAACTTGTTCTAATAGTGGTGATCCTGCTATGCTTGTTCTTAATGCTGATAATCAGAGAATAAATTCTGTAACTTTTAGTACAGTTACATCAACGATTATTAATCAACACAATTTGAATCTCATTGTTGAAACAACTGATGTAGGGACAGTTTTATTGGATAATGTTGTTATCCCTCCAGTAAACTATACTTCGTTTCCAAGTAATCCTACTAAGTCTTATGCTCAATTAACAATTGCACAAGGTAGTCATTCTTTGTTTGCTCCAAATGGTTTTACAGGTTATGCTTATGGAACAGGAAATGCTGAAAGTTATACTTATTCAATTGGATCTTTTGAGCCCGAACCTGAATTAGTTGTTGATTCTATTTTATGTAGTAGTGATACAATGGTCTTGGTTCCTAATCAAGGTATTTTTTCTCCAGTATGGACAACTTTTTCTGATACTAACACTGTTATTGGTACTGGAAGTTCTCTTATTTTAATTCCGCCAATTGTTAATGATGTGTACATTGTTACAGGAAATTCTTTTTCATCTGGATGTACACAAGAATTTTTATTTAGTGTTTCTGTACCAGATCCACCAATATTTACAATGAATACGAGTAACGATACAGTTTGTCGCTTTAATAATATTCAGATGGGTGTTACGCTATCTACTTTAGGTAACTATCAATATAATTGGACTCCAGCTTATTTATTTGATTTCCCAACTAATTCATCTCCTATACTAACAGCTGAAGAAAGTGGATGGGTATATGTTACTGTCTCTAGTATTGGCGGAGGTTGTTCTTCTGGTATAGATAGTGTTTATATCGAGGTTTTGGGTGGGGGAATTGCAGATTTAACGATTTCAACAGATATTTTAAATATATGTCTTCCTGATACTGCTCAATTATCTTTTGAAGTTCAAAAAGTAAGAGCTTACGAAGACTTTAATGGAGGTATTAATGCTGCTATTTGGGCATCTACTTCTGGTGCTATTACCTCAAACTTGTGTGGGGCGATTAATGGAGATGCACTTTATTTTAATGGTGCTGTTACAAGGATTGCTGAAACAACCGATTTTGATGTTTCCCTTGGAGGAAATATAAAGTTTTATATTAAAATTGCGAATGGAACAGCTCCATGTGATGATTCTGAATTTGGAGATGATGTTTTATTAGAATACTCTACAAATGGAGGGGCAACTTGGAATCTATTTTCTACCTTATTTGAATTTGCTTACCCAAACTTTACTTATTTGTCTGTTCCTATTCCTTTAGCAGCTCAGAGTGTTTCAACTAGATTTAGGTGGAGACAGCCAATTTTTGATGGTGCAGATTTGGATGTATGGATAATGGATAATGTTATAATTAATGCGATTGATAACTCTAATTTAAACTTCACATGGTCACCAACAAGTAGTTTGAGTAATTCAAATATTATTAACCCTCTTGCATTCCCTACAACATCTACATGGTATGTTATTGATATTAATGATGCTGGATGTAACTATTCGGATTCTGTATACATTGATGTAGATCCTGGGTTTACTTTAACAACTTCTAATGATACAGCCTTATGTGTTGTACAAGAAATTATACTTAATACAACACCTTCACAAGGAATAGGATATACTTATGTTTGGTCTCCTTCTACTTATGTTACTAATGCATTGGACGGTGACTTATCAGTTTTACCATTTTCAACAGCTACTTACTATGTAACTGTAACTTCTCTACAAGGTTGTATCCAAGATGATTCTGTTACTGTCTATTCAACAGGAATTCAAGTTATTCTTTCTGCTGATACATCAATTTGTTTAGGAGATATAGATACATTATCAGCTTTATTAAACTTGGCAAGTACAGACTTTATCTATCAATGGTTCGATCCAAATGGACTTTTATTAGGAGACTCTACTACTATTTATATTTCTCCAACTGTTTCTGGAAACTATACGTTTATTTTAATGGATACAGTTTCTATGTGTATGACTTCTGATAGCATATTTATAAATGTAGGGACTACTTTCCCTGTAATAACTTCTCCAGATAGTGTTTATTGCGGAACTCAGAATGTTGTTTTAAGCGCTACTCCGGGAATAGTTGGAAATTATACTTATCAATGGGAAGCTTCACCAGATTTGACTTCTTTAACTGATTCTGTTACAATAGCTCTATTATCTGGCAGTACATCTTATGTGGTTTCAGTAACTTCTAATGCAGGATGTACGATAACGGACACAATTTCTATTGTAGTATTAGGAGATGCAGGAGTTAATATTTTTGGTGATTCTTCCGTTTGCTTAGGTGATTCGGTTTATTTAACGGCATCAGTTATTAGTGAGATATCTGATTCTTTTGAGGATCCTGTTTGGAATCCTTCTCTTTGGGGAACTATTAGTGGAGGTGCATTAAATACTGATTGTGGTTCTATGACAGGAAATGCGTTACATTTTAATGGAAATAGTCGAAGTGCTGAAACCGTAGATTTAAATACATCAAATGGAGGTCAAGTAAATTTTGCTATTGTATTCGGATCCGGTGTCATCCCATGCGAAAATGCAGATAATGGTGAGGATGTTGTTTTAGAGTATTCGATTAATGGTGGTGTAAGCTGGACTAATATGGGGACCTATGATGAGGCAGTTTATACCTTATTTACTGCTGTTTCAGTAGCAATTCCTTTTTTGGCACAAACAACTGCTACTCGGTTTAAATGGACACAAATTAGCTTTTCGGGTACAGGAAATGATAATTGGGCTCTGGATGATGTTAGTATTGATATTAGTACTATAGGGAACTATATTTATGATTGGTATAGTCCATCAAATCAATTACTTTATCAAGGAAATGTTTTTGGTTTTGTGCCTGATTCATCTGGTACATATTCAGTTGTTGCATCTGATACTAATTCTGTCTGTCAACTTTTTAATGATCAATTTATTCAGGTTAATGAATTTGTTGTGAATGCTGGAAATGATACTTCCGTATGTTCAACATTAGGATATAATTTGCAAGGTTCTTCTGGAGCTTCTGTTACCGCAATTTCTTGGGAAAGTTTAAGTCTTTTAGATGATGGAAGTATTTATAATCCAACTATTTTAGTAGATTCAACGACTACGTATATTCTTTCTGTAAGTGAGGGAGGTTGCACTATTACTGATACAGTCCTTATTTCAAGTGTTGGATTAACACCTATATTTATTCCTAATGATACATTGATTTGTATTGGAGATTCTTTTGCTTTGGATTTAACCGGTGCTACATCCATTATTTGGAATCCAATAACTAACATTCTTAATTCAGCGAGTACTTCACCTAGCTTTATCCCCGTTGTTGCAACAAACTATTTGGCGAGCTATACTGATATTAATGGATGCTTAAATGAAGATTCAATTAATGTCTCTTTAAATGAATTACCCATAGTTACTTTACCATCTGATACAGTATTTTGCCCGGGTGAGACGTATTTGGTTCAAAGTGTTAGTAATATTTCAAGTCCAAGTTATTTATGGAACACAAATGAAATAACAGCAGACATAATTGTAGGAAGTGAAGGTGTTTATTGGATAGAAATAATTACAACTTGTGGATTTAGTCTAGATTCCATTGCGGTATCCTATTCGGATTCATTTTTTATTGACCTAGGAAGTGATACTTTTCTTTGTGTAAATGATAGTTTAAATCTTGTTCCAAATATTCCTTTAGGAGGAGGAATAACTTGGTTTGATGGATCTAACAATAACTTGTTTACAGTAAACTCTCCTACTAATGTTTCTGTTATTATACAGGATCTTAATGGTTGCCAAGTCAAAGATTCGATTAATGTAGACTATTTTGAAATTATACCATTTGATTTGGGACCTGATACTAGTCTATGTGTTGGTGAATTTGCTGTAATTGGAGATGTGAGTACTTTAGTTAATTCTTATTTATGGAGTACTAATGAATCTACAGCGCAAATTTCTATTTCTACAGCAGGTATTTACTCATTAAGTGTGATAGATGTCAATGGATGTCCAATGTCTGATTCAATTACTGTTAATTCTTTAATACTACCAATACCAACTATTATTGGACCAACTAGTTTTTGTGATTATGATCCAGTTTTATTTGTTGAGAATGGTGTTTTTCAAGAATATTTATGGAGTAACGGCAGTACGTCAGCTCTGATGCAACATCAGGGAAATATTAACTCAGTTTGGGTTAAAGTAACTGATGATAATGATTGTGTTGGATACGATACACTCATTACGAATGTAGTTAATAGTTTAGCTTTAAACTTGGGAGATGATATTGTTTTATGTGATGAAATTAGTGTAAATATTAATGCCAGCGTATCTCAAGCAGATACCTATTTATGGAGTACTTCTGAAACTAGCTCATCAATTGTTGTTGGACCAGGAATCTATATGGTAAAAGTTAATGTCGCTGATTGTGAAATGAGAGATACAATTATAGTTACAAAAAAAAATGTTTTATTTGATTTAGGTTTAGACTATACTATTTGTGATGATGACGTTATTGTTTTATATAATCCGATGATAGAAATCGATTCAATTATTTGGAATGATGGAACGAATACAGACTATTATACTTATACTAATTTTTTAAGTATGTATGATACAATCACTTTATCAGCAAAAGCCTATGGTTGTGGAATTGCAACTGATATTATTAATATTTATATTGAGGATTGCTCTTGCCCAGTTTTTGTGCCGAACACTTTTACTCCAAATAGGGATAAACAAAACAATGTATTTAAAATTTACAATGAGTGTACTTTAGAAGACTTCAGTTTTATGATTTATGACAGATGGGGAGAGCTTGTTTTCGCTTCTCAATCTTCTGATTTTCAATGGAATGGAAATTTCAAGTCAAGTGGTTCTGTTCAGACTGGAGTGTATGTATGGAAGATGAAATACCTTTTGGTTAATGAATCTGGAAAAAGTCTATCTAAGAATAAAACAGGTCATGTTAATGTGCTAAAGTAGATTTTTAATTTTATAGCTTCTTGATTTGAGGTCTATTGATGATATAAAAAATTTATTCAAAAAAAACAAAAGCCACACAAAAATATTAATTAATAAATAAGCATAATGAGTAAAGTAGCAGTAAAATTCTTCAACTAAACAAAAGATTTTGGATTTATATCTGAAGAAGGAACAGAAAAAGATCATTTCGTTCATGTGTCAGGTTTAATTGACGAAATTAAAGAAGGTGACGAAGTTGAATTCAATTTATAAGAAGGAAGAAAAGGATTAAACACAGTGAACGTAAAAGTTTCGTAAATAATTATATTATAAATAAGAAGCCTCTTAAACTAAGTTTAAGAGGCTTTTTTTGTTTAAAACAAGTTAATTACTTTTTAAAAGGGTACTATGATTTAAGCTCAGACTTTTTGTAATTTTACAATTTAATTTATATAGACTATGCAAACAGACGCAATAAGAGAAACAAATTTTAATTTCCCGGGTCAATCTAAGTATTACGAAGGAAAGGTAAGAGAGGTTTATACAATAAATGAAGAACTATTGGTAATGATTGTTTCAGATAGAATTTCTGCATTTGATGTAGTTTTACCTAAAGCAATTCCTTTTAAAGGACAAGTTTTAAATCAGATAGCTGCTAAATTTTTAAAGGCAACTGAAGATATCGTACAAAACTGGGTGTTGGATGTGCCAGATCCAAGTGTTACTATTGGTAAAATGTGTGAGCCATTTAAAGTAGAAATGGTTATTAGAGGCTATATGTCAGGTCATGCATGGAGAGAGTATAGAGACGGAAAGAGAATGTTGTGTGGTGTTGCAATGCCAGAAGGTATGAAGGAAAACGATAAGTTTCCAGAACCAATTTTAACACCAACAACTAAAGCTGATGTTGGACATGATGAAGATATTAGTAGAGAAGAAATTTTGGCTCAAGGGTTAGTTTCTGAAATTGACTATGTTGCATTAGAGGATTATACGAGAAAGATATTTCAAAGAGGAACAGAAATAGCTGCAGAAAAAGGATTGATTTTAGTGGATACTAAGTACGAATTTGGGAAAGTAGGTGAGGAGATTTACTTAATTGATGAAATTCATACACCAGACTCTTCCCGTTACTTTTATTCTGAAGGTTATCAAGCAAGACAAGATGCTGGAGAAAAGCAAAAGCAATTGTCTAAAGAGTTTGTTCGTGAGTGGTTAATTGAAAATGGTTTTCAAGGATTAGAAGGACAAGTAATTCCTGAAATGAGTGAAGAGTTTATTCAAGAAGTTTCTGAAAGATATATTGAATTATACGAGCACATTACAGGTGATAAATTTGTAAAGTCTGATGTTTCAGATGTACTAAAACGTGTAGAGGATAATATTATTAATGCGATAACAGAAAACGTAGAGTAATTTTTAAAGGAGAAGAACATCACTTCTCCTTTAAAATAACTTATTTATATGTATATACATCTAATGTTTTTGTATATATTTGTATTTTAGAATATATGTTATGAAATTAGAAGAAGAATTACAGCAAAATAAGTTTCAGTCAGAGCATCAAAAAGCAATTTTAAACATTTTATTTACTAGTAATTGGTTAGAGTCTGATTCTTCTCGGATATTAAAACCTTTAGGAATTAGTTCACAACAGTATAACGTTTTACGTATCTTAAAAGGACAAGGAGAAAGTGCAATATCTGTAAACGATATAATGAGTAGGATGATAGATAAAATGTCTAACGCGAGTAGGTTAGTAGAAAAGCTAAGGAAGAAAGAGTTAATTGAGCGTGTAATTTGCGAGCACGATAGGAGACAGGTAGATATTAGGATAACAAAAAAAGGTTTATTACTATTAAAAGAAGCAGATAGAGAAATGGGTCATTTTGGAGATATTATTTCAAAAATTACTGATAAAGAAGCAAAGGCTTTGAGTATGATCTTAGATAAAATCAGAGGATAAAAAAATTACTAAAATATGTGTGTATACATATAGTTTTATCCATTTATAAAAAAGTTATGTCAGTTCAAATTACATCAAAAGAAAAGCAAGCCAGCGGAGTTTTTGCTGATGGTGCTATTTTAGAAAATAAACCAATTGGTTTCCCTCAAGATGGAGGGGAGCAAAAACCTTTTTCAAATTTATTTTATTGGGCTAATGCTTGGTCAGATAATGGAGGTTTAATAGGTGAACACCCTCATGAAATGTTTGAGATTATGTCTTTTGTAATTGAGGGAGAAATTCAGCATTATGATAGTAAATTTGATAGGTGGCTTAGTTTAGAAAAAGGCGATGCCCAGATAATTCGTTCAGCAAGTGGAATATCACATGCTGAACGCTTAATGCCGGGAGGAAGAATGTTTCAGGTTTGGTTTGATCCAAACATTAAACAATCAATGCTAAAAGAGGCAACTTATGATGATTGTAAGTCAGCTGATATGAATTATTCTGAAGAAAATAATATTTCGATTAAGAATTATGTAGGAAATGGTGGACCAATACAAATGGATTCTGAAGGAATTGAAATAAAGGAAGTGACTCTCCAAAAAGGAAATCATAGTTTAACTTTAGATGAAAACAAAATTTATTCTTTGTATTTGTTAAATGGTGAAGCAAGTATTGATAGTGGAAATTTATTAGAACATGACTTTATTAAAATAGAAGATCAAAAAGAGTTAAATTTAGTTGTAAAATCAGAAACTAGATTTTTTGAAATAGTTGCTCCGAAACAACTGACATATAAAACATATAGAGAATTAGTTAATTATTAAAAGATAAAAAAATGGAAGTATTAGACGTAATAAAAGATAGATTTAGTCCTTATGAATATACGGACAAAGCAATTAGTAAAGAAGATCTAAATACCTTATTTGAGGCAGCTGGAAAAGCCGCTTCTGCATTTAATGAACAGCCTTGGCGATTTATTTATGCTTTAAGAGATGACGAGGATGCTTTTATGGCTATTCATGAATGTTTAGTTGATGGAAATAAGGGTTGGACTGCTAACTTACCTGTATTAATGATTTCTGTTGTGAGAGAGAATTTCGAAAAAAATGGAAATCCAAACGGAACAGCAGAACATGATTTAGGATTAGCTGTTGGAAATCTTTCAGTTCAGGCACAAGCTATGGGAATTAACCTCCATCAAATGGGTGGTATTATCCCTCAAAATGCGATTGATAAATTAAACATTCCTGAAGGTTATAAGCCTCTTACAGCTATTGCATTAGGTTATTATGAGGGTGATTCTGGAGTAAAAGAAAGAAAGCCTGTTAGTGAGTTTGCTTTCAACGGATCATGGAAGTAAAGCATTACATTTAACTAAAATTTAAAATTATGGACTTACCAAAAAGAGCTTGAGATACAACCGTTGCAGTAGAATTAGAATATGGGGGAATGTATATCTGATATAGTTTAGGTTTATCTAAAATAAAATCATTTTGTGATAGTAAAGATGCTTTTAAAGGGTTTAGACTTGATAGTTAAAAAGGCTGAATTATCGAAAAAAAACTTCTTAGCTGAAATGAAACTAAAAATGGACCATTCTGGGATGATTCGCATAAGGCTTAATTTAGATTGGCTAATATTTCTTCTTTAGACGTTGTGTTTGGGTAAAATTGTAAAATTTTATCCAGCACTTCGTCAACTATTGTATCCGGACAAGATGCTCCACTGGTTAAAATTATTCGAGTTACCTCCTTATCTTTAGGTAAGTAGTTTTTTGAGGTTAAGTTCTTTTTATTGTGAAAATCAAAATGATTTAAAGCTACATTACTTTCAATTGCTTTAGAAGAATTAATAAAATAGGTAGGTAGTTTCTCCTCACACAACTCTACAATATGAGAAGTGTTAGAACTATTATATCCGCCAACAACAATTGCTAAATCAGCCTCCTCTTTTAATAATCCGATAGTAGCCTGCTGGTTATCATTTGTTGCATAACAGAGCGTATCTCTTGTATCAGCAAAATGATCTTTATAGTTTTCTAAACCAAACTTTTTAATCATTGTTGTTTTTAGGAAATCAGCAATCTCTTGAGTCTCTGTTGCAAGCATTGTAGTTTGGTTAATAACCCCAATTTTTGATAAGTGTTTTTCTATATCAAATTTATCAGAATATTTTCCTGTGAAAATTTCTTTAAAATCTGCTTTGGATTTTTTACCCAAAATTATATCTTCTAAAATTTGAGCTTCGTTAATGTCTTTAATAATAATTGAAGGAGCATTATTTTCGCTATGAGAAAAAGTAGCTATAGTTTCTTCATGATTATGTTTTCCGTGAATAATAATGGTATGCTGAGTTGCTCCTAATTTTTCAGATTGTTTCCAAACACGTTCAACAAAAGGACAAGTGGTATTGTATTTTTGTATTTCAATACCCATATTTGTTAACCTTTTTTCAATAGCTATTGTAGTTCCGAATGCTGGAATAATTACGACATCTTCTTTGGTTAATTCATCCCAGTCAATAAAATGATTTCCTTCAGTATCCATAATAAATTCGATGCCTTTGGCTTTTAAATCATCATTTACAACTGGATTGTGTATCATTTGGCTTAGTAAGTATATGTTCTTACCTGGATTTTCTTCAACAGCTTTATAAGCTATTTCTATTGCATTTTCAACCCCGTAACAGAATCCAAAATGCCGAGCAATCAAAAATTGAACAGATCCAAAATCTAATAATGTAGGGGTAAAATCCTTTTTTCTTGGATCTGTAACTTTTCTTAGCTCTTTAATAGTTGAAATAAAAGAACTTTTATAGTATGTTGGAATATCAAATTTTTTCATAGTAGTAGCAAATTTATGTTTTGATTTTACAATAAACTACATCTATAAAGTTTTTATTAGGTAGGAGTGTTTTAAAGGCTTGATATCCTTTGTATTTAAATAGATTAAACCTATTTTTGTATTCCTTAAAAAAGGAAACCCATAAATCAGCTATGGATTTACTAATAATCTCTCGTTATTGCTGAATAAGAGCGAGATACAAAGAATAAATAATGGCAGAAAAGAAAGAAGATGCTTTAGCTAAAAAAGCTCCAGTAACAGATGCAGCTCCTAAAGCAGAAGCTCCAAAAGTAGAAAAAGTTGAAGAGATTACTAATACAGAAGCGAAATCTGATACAGTAGTTCAATCTCCTAAGAAAAAAGGTGATGTTAATCCATTGGCTGATTTCGATTGGGATAAAATTGGAAAATACGAAGATGGTTATACTGCTGAAGAGCAGAAAAAAATGGAAGATGTTTATGATGAAACATTAGTTTCTATCCATGACCAACAAGTATTAGACGGAACTGTTGTAAGAAAAACAAACAGAGATGTTGTAATTAACATTGGGTATAAATCAGAAGCAGTAATTACTATTTCTGAATTTAGATACAATCCTGATTTAAAAGAAGGTGATGCTGTTGAAGTATTTGTAGTATCTCAAGAAGATAGAAATGGACAGTTAATTTTATCTCACAGTAAAGCAAGAGCTTTAAGAGCTTGGGATAAAGTAAATGAAGTTTTAGAAACTCAAGAAATTATTAAAGGTTATGTTAAGTGCAGAACTAAAGGTGGTTTAATTGTAGATGTATTCGGAATTGAAGCATTCTTACCAGGTTCTCAAATTGATGTTAAACCAATTAGAGATTACGATGTTTACGTTGATAAAACAATGGAATTCAAAGTAGTTAAGATTAACAAAGAATTCAAGAATATTGTAGTTTCTCACAAAGCATTAATTGAAGCTGAATTAGAACAACAAAAAGCGAAGATCATTTCTAAATTAGAAATTGGACAAGTATTAGAAGGTACT
>CEWR01024661.1_pt1 | contig 14181 bp, 13 predicted proteins | sample 356321 | NCBI WGS metagenome assembly CEWR01 (sample SAMEA2621551, study PRJEB7988) | marine metagenome | biome: marine biome (ENVO:00000447); feature: mesopelagic zone (ENVO:00000213); material: "saline water (ENVO:00002010), including plankton (ENVO:xxxxxxxx)" | depth 790 m
GTTGAATTAATTTTCGGGAATGCATCGTAGTCACGGTTGATCATTCTTGGTGTTGTAGTGATGTTCGAACGGTTTCGCGTGTTTCTCGACGCGGTAATCCGCGGTGACGTTAGCGACGTTGTTTTAACGGGTTCTCGAGGATTTTCGCGAGTTCCGTCAGCAACGACACAGTTTCTTCCCAGCCGATGCATGCGTCGGTAACGGAGACTCCGTAGTCCATCTTGTCGGGCGTGTTAAGCGTCTGGTTGCCAGCGTGAATGTTGCTTTCCAACATGAGGCCGGTAATGGATCGGTTACCGGTCGTGATTTGACTTGCTACGGAACGAGCCACCATGGCTTGCCTGGCATGATCCTTGTTCGAATTGGCATGGGAACAATCGACCATAATGCTTGCTGCCAGCTGATGTTCAGATAAGGTCTTCTCGCATCGTTGAATGGCTTCGGGCATGTAATTAGGCCCGCTGTGTCCGCCCCGTAGCACGATGTGGGCATTGGGATTTCCCCGGGTATGGACAATCGAAACCTGACCTGATTGATTGATCCCTAGAAAGCGGTGGGGCGACGTCACCGACATGAGCGCGTTGATGGCTACGTCCAAGCCTCCGTCGGTGCCGTTCTTGAACCCGACGGCGCACGAGAGACCCGATGCCAGTTCGCGATGAGTTTGCGATTCGGTTGTCCGCGCGCCAATCGCGGACCAAGAAATCAAATCTTGTATGTATTGCGGCGTGACGGGGTCGAGCGCTTCGGTAGCAAGGGGTAGCCCGATGGATGCGATGTCCAGAAGTAACTGGCGTGCTACTCGGATTCCTTCCTCTATATGAAACGAGTCGTCCAAATATGGATCATTGATCAATCCTTTCCAGCCCACGGTCGTTCTTGGTTTCTCGAAATAGGCGCGCATGACGATATAAAGCGTATCTGCGGTGTCGTCGGCGACTTCTTTCAGTCGTCTCGCATAATCGATCGCGGCGCCTGGGTCGTGAATAGAGCAGGGACCGACGACGACCAACAGTCGATGGTCTTTTTTTGCGAGGATGTTAGAGACGACCTCTCGCGATAGACCGACGAGTTCCTGCACCGTCTTCGAAACCGATAGTTCCTTCTTAACGGCGTTGGGCGTGGGCAGTAGTTCCTGACTGACCACATTTAGATTTTCAATCGGCTGGGTCACGATCTATTCCCTTCAATAACCACAAACGAGTCATAACAATCTCTGCGGGTTGAGTGGGGCGTGTTACAACAGACTTCCTCGTTACTGCGGGCATAGTCCGCAGGACGACAAATATTCCGGTCGGAGGAAGAGCTGCGCGGCCCTGAGCGGATTACCGATCCGCCACGATGATTGCGCCTGAGATTGGTCCAGGGGAGATTTTCCACTTGGCGCTACGGATAAGTCAAACGAGCGGATTAGCGGTTGACGTCGTAATTGCTCATTTTCGGAACGTCTGTCGAGACCGGCAAGACGATCGAGGCGTGAATCCAGCCCATCGATTCGTGGAACTCAAGAATCCAATTCATTACGGAAGCATCCGTCAGGCCGTCACCTTATCAACGCATTCCAAAAGAGTCTCCGCCATGCGGTCAACGTCGGTCTCTTCGATGACGAAAGGCGGACCCATGCAGACGATGTCGCGGACAACGCCGGTTCCGCCTCCATAGAAAAAGATACCTCGCTTCAAACCTTCGCCAACAACACGTCCGCTGATCGAGTCCTCGATGGGGAATGGATCGAGCGTGTCTCGGTCGCGAACAATCTCGATAGCTTGTAACAGGCCGCGGCCGCGGATTTCTGCCACGTGCGGGTGATTTGAGAATACGCTGGTTAGTCGTTCGTGGAGTCGTTCGCCAAGCATCCTTGATCTTTCTACCAAGTTTTCGCGGCGCAGAATCGTCAGCACGGATACGGCGGCGGCACACGCAGCCGGGTGCGCGCCGAAGGTGTGGAACATCACGTTGTAGCCACGTTCGGCTATCGGTTGCGCAACTCGGTCGGTGGCGAAGACCCCGACAAGGGGCGCGTATCCACCGGCGAGTCCCTTGCCCGCGATCAAAATATCGGGTTCGATAGGCCAATGCTGATAGCCGAAGTCGGTTCCAGTGCGTCCGAAACCCGTCATGACTTCGTCCATGATTAACAGAATATCGTTTTGGTCGCAGATTCGGCGTACGGCTTCCCAATAACCGTCAGGAGGAACGATGGCACCGCCACTCGAGCCAGTAATGGGTTCGGCGAGGAGCGCCGCAATCGTCTCTGCGCCCTCGGAGGCGATGGTTTTTTCGAGTTCTTCGACGAAGTAATGTAACGGGTCGGGGTCGGGACAACGGAGTACGTACGGCGTTGGGACAACGGGGTGTGGATTCAGCACATGGGCGATACCCACTTTGCGTGCTTCATGTCCTCCAACGGCCGTCGTCGCTAGAGTGGTGCCATGGTACGAGATCGAGCGACTAATGATTCTGCATTTCTCGGCTTGCCCCCTTGACGCGTGATGCATGATGGCGATTTTCATCGCGCTCTCCACGGCCTCGGACCCACCACTAGTCATGTGCAAACGCGATAGTGATTCGGGGAGCCAATCCTCCCGTAATCTCTCTACAAGGGCGATGCGTTCGTCCGTCAACCATGGCGGAACGACATAAGACGATTGCATCGTGGCCTTACCCACGGCGCTCGCAACCTCTTGTCGGCCGTGTCCGATATTGACGACGATGGCGCCGCCGGCGGCATCCAGTAATGGGCCGTCTTTCGTAAAGAGATAGGCGCCCTCTGCGCCCGTCACGTGGATGTCGCGCTTCGACTGCAAAAAGGGCCAGTGATCGCTCACAAAAAACCTCCGTATCGAGAAATGTCGACGTCGTAGCATAAGCCAGTGACGCGATTGTCGATAACGGCGGATAACGTCAACGTCACCATAAATCAGCGTGAGGCCGGGTTTTCGATCAAATCCAATCGGCCCATCGTCATCGATTTATCTAGGGTAGAGTTTCCGAGTACGTGACGTCGTTTAACGTATTGGACCTGGTTGATCCACCGCGGGTTTAAAATACTTTAGATCTTGCATGGGTACGCCTTCATTACCGTAGGCGGTCCATGTCGTGAACCCGAGAAGCTGTTTCTGCCGTTCATCCAACCGCGCCACGACTTCTGCACGCAATGAGTAGGGGTAATTGACCAACGGTCTGATCATCGGAGCGACCATGTTGTTGGTGACGCCGATACGGTATTGGTTTTGGGTCCTGTTTGCACCGGTTGCGTGCCATGTTCGGCCATCCCATAACACGATGGAGCCCGCGGGCATTTCAGCCGGCACCGCGTCAGTATAATTATGGCGATAGTCGGGCTGCAGACCGGACATGTGGCTACCCGGGACGAACACCGTCGCTCCGTTGTCGGCCGTAAAGTCGGTGATAGCCCAGACGAGTGTGACCATGCATGGCGGAAACAGATAGTCGCGGCGTACTGCGGAGTGGCCTACCTCCGCGCTATCCAAGCCATTTTCTCCGAGGCGGCTGTACGCGAGCGGTTCTTCCTGAATGGTCGGGGTCCAGTACTGATCCGAGTGCATTTTCATGCGGCCGGTTGCGGGCCCGGCGATCGGAGCGTTTGAGCACGACAGTATGAAGCCGTCCCCGAGAACATGGCGGCACAGATCCAGGCTGGTCGCGGAGCAAGTCAATAACTCCAAAAACACCTCACCTTTATTGAGTACGTTAGCCACCCATTGGGTATTACCGTCCTGCACGAACGCTTGCCCGGCATCGCGTTCGGCACTCGCCTGTTCGAGTACGCGCTCGCGTACCCGGCTCACCAGATCGCTCGGAGCGACGTCCTCCACGATGCAGTAGCCAACAACGTCGAGATCGTGTCGCGCCTTGTCGAGATCCGTCGTGGGAGTTACCCGTGTGTTCACGGTCTTGGTCTCCAATGGCATCTAGTCGGAGGGATAATAGTACCTTCCGCTGCGCTAAACTCGCTTGGAATCGATCTGGAGGGCTCGCCATGAAGACGCTCGAACAACGACTGCAACGGCTCGAAGATGTGGAAGCGATCAAGGTGCTGAAGGCTGAGTACTGTGCGTATTGCGACGACCATTATGATCCCGATGGGATTGCGTCTTTGTTTGTCGAGCACGGCGTTTGGGACGGGGGCTTTATGGGACGGTTCGAAGGTACCGAGGCGATTCGTGACCATTTTGCAGGTGTGAGTTCGATCATGGGGTTTGCCATCCATCACGTGACCAATCCGTTGATCAACATCGTCGAGGATAACCCGGACGCCGCCAACGGCCAGTGGTACCTCTGGCAACCTTGCACCCAGACAAAGCGTAAAAATACTGGCCTATGGCTGGCTGCTCGCTATCAGGAAACCTATGCCCGAACCGGCGTTGGATGGCGTTTCGTCGAGATGATCATTCACCCGAGAATGTTTGCTCCCTACGACAAGGGCTGGGCTGAGGTACCGTTCCTGGCAGGTGGGCCACGCGACGAGGACGTCTGAGGTGATGATGGGGGAGACGATGACCAACCGCCTCGGCTATGCATCCGGGTAACGAAAGAATCGCCAACTGCGTGGCACGATTTAAACGGCGTGTTTATGCGTCGAGAGGCTGATGGAAGTAATAACAAAGTCCATCAGGCGCGACGACAAAAAAGACTTGCAACTTCTCGCCGTCCCGCTCGTCAATACGCCAATTTCCGATCTCAACGCCGCCGGCTTCGATCTCATCTCGGGCGCGTTGGATGTCGGTGACTAGAATGGCCGCGCCGTCGTTTTCTGCATTTCCTCCGTTGACGGCGAATCCTATTTGAACCCCATCGCGTTCGAGGATGACTGTCGGGACAGGTGCATCGTGTCGTTCAACTTCGGTTAAATTGAAAGCATTTGTATACCAACTCACGGTTCGATCAATGTCCTCAACCGGAAGACTCAAAACGTCCTCAGCGTACGGGTAGGCTGCTTTAAATAGGGGTTGGTTGGTCATCGCTCGTGTTTTTGGTTCACCGGCAAAACGTACGCTGGTACGCGGAGCTTTTCCAGGCTAAGTGAACCCCGAGGACTTGCCGGTGGTTGCAAATTCAAGGACAAATAGAGTCGCCTTGTTTTTGACTACCGCGATCGAAAGCACGTTAGCGTCAGGCGAGTTCCGTTAACGCGCGAATGGGGAACAACTCGCCAGAGATACGTGCCGAACCATCCGACGCAAGAAATACGGCCAGATCCGCGACATGTTCCGGATCAGGTGGAAACTGGAGATTCGGTACAGGTGAACCGTCTTTGCGAGTCCTCGGCGGGAGCCAATCGGCGACGCCTTCTGTTGCAGTGAGACCCGGAGCGATGCAATTCACGTTAATGTCGTGCGGTCCCCAACAACTTGCCAGCGATTTCGTCAGGTTGATGACGCCCGCCTTCGCTGCGCCATAATGGACGAAGCCGGGCGACATGCGGATCCCCGCGACCGACGAGATGTTGATGATCCTTCCCCCGCCCCGTTCGATCATGACTTTGGCCGCGGCCTGACTGCAAAGGAACACACTGGTGAGGTTCAGCGCGATAGCTGCAGCCCACTCTTCTGGCAGGAGATCGAGTGGTTGCTTAACGAACATCGCGCCGCCCGCATTGTTCACGAGGATGTCGAGTTTGCCGAAAGCATCGACCGTTCTATCGAAAAGATTCGACACGTCTTCCGGCACCGTCACGTCGGTCGCAACGGCGAGCGCGCCCGGGCCACTTGCGCTCAATTCGGCAACTAGCCGATCAAGTTTGTCCTGACTTCTGCTCGCAATGACAACGCGAGCGCCGGCAGCCGTATACGCGCGCGCGATACGAGAACCGATGCCTCCAGCGCCCCCGGTGACGATGGCGACCCGATCGGCTAATACGTTGTCCATTATCTATTCCCTCTCACTCACACGTAATCGGAGTTTCGGTTGTACAGTACCGCACACGTCTCTGGCGGAAACCCCCTGCGGCACCGGGGATCTGGTTCATGAGTTTAGATTGATCAGGAATTGGCTCACTTCCTTGGTCGAGCGTAATCGAACGAATTGTACATGTCGGTACTGATCGTTTTCAGATAACGAGGAGTATCGCTTGCGGTTGTGTACATACGTTGTCAGCGACCACAAGATAATCGAATCGCGACTTAAAAACGTTTTTTTGAAGGTCTCCTTGTTCCCTGCCCAGAGTTCTTTGCCGGCATAAATTCTTGCGATGGCGCGGGCAACGATTCTCGCGAAGACCAGATAAAGCGGTAAGTCGAGCCACACGACCGTCTCGACGTGTTCCCATTTAATTTGGCGTGTCCGATCATAATTTCCGTCAAGAATCCAACGACTGGTCGAGAGAGCGTCACGTAGTTTTGGGAAGAATTCGTCATCGGTTGTTTCCGTCCAGTTGGCCTTCCAGAACAACCTGTCTAACTCGATGTAGGGTAGATCCAAGCGCTGCGCTATCTCGCGTGCTAGCGTCGACTTGCCGCTACCGCTCGTACCGACGATGTTGATGCGTTCGTACTTCATGGCGACCAAATATGGAATTCAATGCATTCGAGAAGGCGCCGCAAACATACGCTCAGGTCCCTGAGGCGTCAAAGTCACCGAAGGCATGTACTTTCGTCAGCCTGGGAATACGGTTCCTTGTCACAATCGTTGGAGTGACCAGGCTGTAGGCGGTACGGAACATAGCGAGAGGCGGCCTTCGACTGGGGGTTTTTTGACGCGTGTGTTGAACGGAGATGATTCTCACGAGCGCTCAAGTGGCGTACGGTAGTACCAGTTTGGTGAGGAGTGACGGTAGCGATGCAAGAGATCTTTGAGCCGCGTGGAATGAATCGATCCCAAGACCGTACCGACGGCTGGGTAGGGGGTCGCGCGGACACCTGGCGGGGGCACTGGCAGGAAAATCCTGCGAGCCGCGCCGGCGCCGACACGCACCGTATGGTCAAGGACGAAACCTATGCTGCCGACGTAGCACAGACTATCCGTGACCGGGATGCCGCGATCGTGCATGCCGGGGACGCTCCGTTGGCCAGTGCGGGCTTGACAGTCGAGCCCCTGTCTCCCGGTATCGGAGTCATTATTCACGGCGTCGATCTGGCGAGACCGACGAATGCCCAGGTATCCGAAGTGTGGAATCTGCTCATGGAGCGAAAGGTCGTTTTTTTTCGGAATCAGGGCCATATCACGCGCGACCAACACATTGAATTTGGCAAATGTTTTGCGAAGGTTGGACTAGCCTTCGGCAGACAGCGGGCGCTGTCGTCGGGCAACAACTCGCCCGACAATCATCCGGAGATTCTTAAACTGTATGCGGATGAGCCTCGACCGTTCGCGGCTTCCAACTGGCACTCCGATGTCACCTGGTCTAACAGGCCACCGCTCGGTTCCATACTGCTCTCACGGAAATCGCCACCGGTAGGTGGCGATACGGTCTTTGTCGATGCCTTCGCCCTTTGGGACAGTCTCAGTCCAGTGTTGAAAGAGTTTTTTGAGGGTCGACAAGCTAACCACGGACGCGCTGGCAGAAACGAAGTAACCCACCCTATCTGCCGCACGCACCCGGTGACAGGGAGGAAGGCGCTTTACATCAACCCCACGTTCACGAATTCGATCTGCGACATGGAGCCGGCTGAATCAAGCAAGCTGTTGGCCCAGCTCTACGCAAAGATGTACTCGACACCCGAGCACGCGTGCCGCTTTCGGTGGTCCGACGGCTCTGTCGCCATGTGGGACAACCGGAGTTGCCAGCATTACGCCGTTGGCGACTTCTGGCCGCATGAACGAAAGATGGAACGCGTCACGTTGGTGGAGCCCGTTGCGGAAGACGAAGTTCCATTCTGGTTGGATGCCGATGGAAATCGTCACTATGGCGAGTTGCTTACTTCGGAGGAAGAGATCTCGACACCAATTGGGATGTCCTAGCGCGTTTTGCGATTACAACGTTTCAACGTGTACCGCAACTGAGTAGGCCTGGAGCGTGTTCAAACGCTTTATATTCCTGTTGTTAACCGTATGTAGCTTTCAGGTTTTTGCTGTGGATGCGGACAAGTTGGAAACTATTCTTAACTTCCATCTCATTACGAACACGATTGGAATTGCTGGGCAGCCCACAAAAACTCAATTTGCGGATATCAAGAACGCTAATTTCTCGGTCGTGGTTAACTTGGCGATGCCGGACTCGACAAATGCGCTGCCCGACGAGGGCAGCGTTGTTAGTTCTCTAGACATGACGTACGTCCATATTCCTGTGCCCTGGGGGACGCCTTCTGCCTCCCATGTAAAGAAGTTTTTCGGTGTCATGGATGCCCTAGAAGGAAAAGGAGAAAAGGTATTTGTTCACTGTGCTGCAAACTATAGAGCGTCCGCTTTCACATATAAGTACCTAACATTGAGAAAAGGAGTTTCTTCCGCAGAGGCGACGTCGCCTCTGCTACGCCGATGGCTTCCGGAAATGGACGGTAACTGGAGATCAATAATGCGATTACGGATGAATCAAATTGATTAACAACTCGGAGTCACGATGATCACTTCAGCCGCCGACGATCTAGAAAAATCCGGGGCTATCTATACATACCCACTGGATTAGGGCGTTCGCCGCGAAGCGCGGTAGCGCGAGGTCCGGTTGAATTTTTTATCCTAACAAGGCCAACTAGCGCCGCACGCAGGGAACAGGGGCGGAGATTGGAATTCGAAGAAGTAATCCGGGGACGTCGGAGTATTCGTGGGTACAAGACCGATCCGGTACCCAAAGAGGTGATTAAAGATGTCATCGAGTTGGCGAACCGAGCGCCATCTTCGATGAATACCCAGCCATGGCACTTTCACGTGGTGACGGGCAAACCCCTGGACAGGATTCGCAAAGGTAACACTGAGCGAAATCTGGGTGGCGTCTCGCCGTCCCGCGAGATCCGGATGCACGGAGGCTATCAGGGCGTACACCGGGAGCGTCAGAAGGCTATAGCGGCTCAGCTCTTTGAAGCGATGGGCATCGATTGGGGAGACAAGGAGCGTCGTCACGATTGGGTTTTGCGCGGGTTTCGACAATTTGACGCGCCCGTTTCCATTGTCGTGACCTACGATAAAGATTTAGCGGATAACGACGTTGCAATTTTTGATTGTGGCGCGGCGGTCAACGGGTTGGTCAATGCGGCCTGGTCCAAAGGACTCGGTGCGGTGATCAACGGGCAGGGCATCATGCAATCACCCGTTGTGCGTGAATTTGCAAGGATCCCGGAAGACGAAATCATCATGACGTGCGTTGCCATGGGGTATCCCGGCGGGGAGTTCGCGGCGAACGATGTTGTTTCGCACAGACGAGTGGTCGAAGATGTCACGCAGTTCGTCGGTTTTGACGACTGAGATCGCCCGCGTAGCCGGGCGGAAGACGACTACAAGTCCATGACGCGCGAAAGGTTGAAATCTATAAGTTATGTAGTAGGGGTCGACAAATGAGAAGACGGGAATTTGTTCAAGCAGGTATGACGCTACCGATGGCAGGTGTCGGGTTGACGGGTTGTTTTTCGGGTGCGTCCAATCGCTATCTCGAAGGTAATTTTGCCCCGGTTCTTGCCGAGTCGACGGTGACCTCGCTTGATACCACGGGCGTAATTCCTGACGAACTCGCCGGCCGTTTCGTCCGTAACGGCCCGAACCCAGGTGACGATACTAACCACAGCAGATATCACTGGTTTTCGGGACGAGGCATGGTGCATGGTGTTCGTCTCGATGCTGGACAGGCAATGTGGTACCGGAACCGATACGTCGCCGGCCCATCCGGTCAGTCGCCTAACACCAGTGTCATCGAACACGCAGGAAGAACTCTAGCCATCGTTGAGTCCGGCGGATTGCCGGTCGAACTCGATTACGAGCTGACAAGCGTGAATGACGACATGAAAATGGGCGGTGGATTCACTGCCCATCCGCAATTGGATACGGATACCGGTGAATTGCACGCCATTTGTTATGACTGGGCGACCCTCAGAGACCATGTTAGATACGTGGTCATTGATCGTACTGGCGCATTGAAATCGGAAACGAAGATCCCGCTGCCTGGCATGAGCATGATTCATAACATGAGCATCACGCAGCACTATGCAGTGATTTACGATCTTCCGGTTACGTTGAGTTTCCTCGCGCTCGGTACGGGCGCGAGCTTTCCATTTCGTTGGAACGATGAATACGAAGCCCGGATCGGTCTACTCCCTCGCCTTGGTGAGGACCGTGACGTTATCTGGAGTTCCGTTAAGCCGAATTACGCCTATCACCCGATGAATGCGTACGAAGATTCAGAGGGCCGAGTGGTCATCGACATTATTCGATACGACAAGATGTTTGAAAGCGATACGAACGGACCGTTCGGCGACAGCTTACCCCGACTCGATCGTTGGACCGTCAACCCGGTATCGCGAACCATCAGCGAACAGATCGTTGATGATCGGCCTCAGGAATTCCCGCGGTGTCATCCCGATCTCAACGGTAAACCGTACCGCTTCGGTTATGCCCTTTCGGTCGATGCCAAATACGGATTCCCGGCGATTTACAAACACGATCTACAACGAGGTGTCGCGGCTCAGTTTCCATTTAGCCCCGGTCAGCACGGCGGGGAGCCTGTGTTCATCCCCCGCGCGTCGGCCCAATCGGAGGATGATGGGTATCTGATGACCTACGTCTACGACAAAAACAGGGATGCCAGCGATTTAGTGATATTCGACGCCCAAGATCTTGGGCGCGGACCGGTGACCAGCATTCACCTCCCTGTTCGGGTGCCATATGGCTTCCACGGCAACTGGATACCCGACGACTCCAAATCCGGTGCAACGGCCTAAGAGAAAGTTGTTGTAGGTTTTATTCGCCGGGACATTCGCGCGCCGAACTCCTCGGTATCAATCGCGAGTTTAGCTTCTCAACGGGGTAATTTTTCGCAGTACGGAGCTATGTCGCGTTAACGATTCGATCTCCTGGTCAGCGTTGCGATTGAAGTGGTATGCCTCCCCAAGCCCTTCATCGTTGTCTCGAACTCGCCGAAAGGTATCGGTGCCTTCGGGAGCGAGCTTAAAGAACTCCTGCATCGGGTTTGCGGTTGGAAAACTCGTGACGGCCAGCTCATTAAGCCAAGGGAAAACAAATAACTCGCCACTCCAAGGCTTGGCATCGTAGAGGCCTAAATAATCAGAGAAGTCGGACGCCTCTGGGACAGGCTCGTTCGCTTGGCCCAATGCTTCCTTCAACATGCCTAGTGCACGACGTGAATAGGTGTCGGGTGCGCGTCCACATGCGTTGATCATGACAATAGCAGCCGTTTGTTGCTTCGGATCGAGCACCAGGTCAGTAAGGTATCCTGGGCATGCGCCGCCGTGACCAACAAGCGTCGATGTTCCATGGCGTTCGGCGAAGAAACCGAGGCCCCACGATGTGCGCCAGTCGGGGTCGATCCAGTGCACGCGATGCATTTCCCTTAAGGTGCTAGCGGAGAGAACTTCCGTCGGACCCCCTGCCAACAAACGAAACTGCCAGGACGCAAAGGAAGCAAGATCTCTCACGCTCGATGTGAAACCCGCGGCCGGAGATATAGCTTTGGTATCGAAACAAGGTACGACTTGACGGTCTCCATTTCGATCCCGAGCCGAATGCCCGATCGCTAGGTCTTTGCCGTGTAGGTCGGTGGGGAAAAATGGTCGTGTACTCTCGAGACCCAGCGGTTCGATGATGTTTTGCGTGACGTAATCGGAATACGAAAGACCGCTAACTGCGGCGACGATTTCGCCCGCGATGGTGAGGCCTAAGTTTGAGTATTGCCAGTAGGTGTCCGCCGGATAAAGCATGGACTGGCCACTGAGCCGTTCTCTGACTTCGTTCTGATCGGGGAAGCGATAATCGGGCGGTGACCAGTAGGGGAAGTCGGATTCTCGCGGCAGACCGGACGAATGCGTTAATAACGACTCGATGGTGATCGGCGTGCTTTCTTCATTTGGTCGTGCGATTTCAAACCAAGGAAGGAATTTTTGCACCGGGTCCGCCAACCGCAATACTTCGGCATCGCGTAGTTGCATGACGGCAATGCTAGTAAACAGTTTTGAGATCGAACAGATACTGTAGAGCGTGTCCGCGGTGGTGGGTATTTTTTCCGCAGGATTGGCGTATCCGTAACCTCCGCTCCAGATCAGTTCTTGGTCGACGACAAGACCAGCGGAAAGCCCGGGTAATTGTGCGTAGCACTGTTCAGACTCTAGCCAGGCATCGATTAGATGCAAGGTTGATTGGACTCGGGGGTGTCGTATCTTGTCGTTCATGACTGACCTCTATGGAGTAGATAAAAAGTTGAAATAGGCTGATCACTGGGAGACCTTTCGTGCATGAGTTTGTCTTCAACGATCGAAACGTTTAGCCCTCAATCCCAAGTGGCGCGGGAACTTGGTTGCGCCTCGCCAGTTTGATTAGTGGCCCTCGACTTAATTTAATAGGTCGCGGTCGGCCATCTAAAAGGACCCAGTATTCATCCATTTTGGCGTAATCCTTTAGCAGGGAAACATTACCAATGGTTTTCTCCATTCCCCAGGACCAGCTCGCACAATTGATCGAACCGACAACGACTGCTGAATTATCTTTGCGCGCGAAGACGGGTGAACCCTCACCAGGTATGTCCTCATCGGCGGTTTGGAAGCGTCGTATCAAGTATTGGTTACCATCCTCTTTACGTTGCCGAAGTGCGCCCCTACCGACAAAATCGACGGCGTCGAGGTTCACTGCCCAACCCAAACCAACTTCGAACGGATTACGCTCAAAACCAGGCGCCGGATCTGCCTCAGTAGCAAAATCCCAACCCGCTACGACAAAGCCACCTTCGATACGGCACGCCTCAAGTGCACTCAAGCCATAACCCGGGATAGCAATACCCATCTGCTCGCGAGCAGACACAATTTGCTGCATAAAACCGTCACAGAGCTCGGTCTTCATCCAAAATTCGTAGCCTAGGTCCCCGGTAAACCCCATTCTCGCTACAAAAATCTCATCGTCTCCGAATGGAAACCAACGGAACTCAAAGGGCGCAAGAAGATCTGAGCCGGCGAATCCCAGCGTAACGGCCGCTGTCGCTGAAAGCGGCCCTTGCAGCGCAACGCCTCCCATGCTCGTCGTGCAATCTCGTATGGACAGCCTTTTGCAATCCAACTTTTCGGCGAGCGCCGTAAAATACTTGCTGTGGTCAATATCGGAGGACATCAACAGGTAATCAAACTCTGAAAACTTGTAAATGATGGCGTCGTCTTTGAGCGTGCCATCTTCGTTACAGAAAATGACGTACATCCCACGAGACGACTCTGTATCGCTGACCGGCCGAGTCAACAGCCTGTCTAGGTAATAACCTGCATCATCACCGGTGATCCGGTACTTCCTCATCGGAGAAGTGTCGAACATCGCGCATTGCTCTCGGATCGCGCGGTACTCTTCTTCCGAATTACCGTAGTCGTAAGGCAAGGCGTACCCATTCCAGTCGATATAGTCTTCGTCCAATTTGGCCTCAGACAGAAACGTATCAAAGCCCTTATTTTTTCTGCGATTCAAGAATTCAAAAAAAACACTTTTCTTCATGCTCTGCTCTCCGCATTGGAAGGCCGGTGAAGCGGGCTACCTAAATCCAGGACTCGAAAGCGCATAGAACGATTTTTTACCGCCAGACTCGTCATTCGCAGAGACTTCTACTGCAGGTATCGAGGAATCCCTCTCAAGCTATACCTACCCTGACGAGCCGTCAAAGCGATGGCACGATGGTACCCAAATCATTTGTGGCGTGTAGATCCGACCGTCTATTTGCTGTTCTAACGTGCACGCCCAAGAAATTCGGTAGATAAGGTCAAACCTTCTTTCGCCGCGACCTGTTATAAATCGTAGGACTGGTTCGCGTCGAAAAGGTGTCCCGATAGCAGACGCCCTAAAGTCCGACAGCAAATACTATGCCCAAGGATCGTAGGAGCCAAAACTCCAGAGGTGACCCTCTAGGTCTTTACACGTGTATCCCCTGCCTCCATACCCTTGATCAACGATATCCAAAACTATTGCTGCTCCTGCTGCTCGTGCTTTCTCGTAGTGGGCGTCCACATCTTCGACGATCATATAAACGCCAGCCGTGTTGTAGCCATCGAGCTGCAAGGGTGACTTGTTTAGTTGTCCAAAAGGGTCGTCGTC
>CEWR01155170.1_pt1 | contig 14178 bp, 11 predicted proteins | sample 356321 | NCBI WGS metagenome assembly CEWR01 (sample SAMEA2621551, study PRJEB7988) | marine metagenome | biome: marine biome (ENVO:00000447); feature: mesopelagic zone (ENVO:00000213); material: "saline water (ENVO:00002010), including plankton (ENVO:xxxxxxxx)" | depth 790 m
AACCAAATCGAATAAAATTAATAGTGTAAATAATGCTATAGCTGTTCCTTGTTTTAATTTTGCTTTCAAGAAAAACCATAAAACTCCAGCAGATAAAAGCACTAAAACCAACGATCTAATTGCATCATTGGTAAACAATGTCATTCGGTCTTCTTGCATCGCATCTACAAAAGAAGGCCCTAGATCTTTCATAAAATAAGAATCGTAAGGACTTGAAAAATTGAATAATGTAGATTTAAACAAGATGAATATGATAGCTATTCCAGCTGTAATTCCGGTAGCATATAATAACGCTTTTTTCTTTTTTTCTGAATTTTCAGCAGTATTAAAAAGAAACTGTTGCAAACCTAAAACTGCTAATATTGGCAATAATAATTCTAACAATACCTGTATCGATGAAACTGCTCTAAATTTATTGTATAAAGGAATGTATTCAATAAAAAAGTCGGTAAGGATACTCAAGTTTTTACCCCAAGATAAGAGCAAGCTTAATATAACTCCAGCAACTAACCACCATTTTAATTTTCCTTTAATTAAAAACAACGACAATATGGCTAAGAAAATAATAATTGCTCCTACATAAGCAGGGGCAGCAACAATCGGCTGATCTCCCCAATACATGGGCACTTGGTTTAAAATCTGATTTGCATCTTGTGGAGAAGCTCCCAATTGCATAATGGCATCCATAGATTTAGGATTGTCTGGTAAAGGTTCCGACGAACCACCTCCCATAAATCTTGGAATGAATAAATTAAAACTTTCTAATTTTCCGTAACTGTATTCTGTTATATAATCATAATCTAAGCCCTTATTTGCTTCTTTAGTACTTCCATCTGGGTTGATAGTTAATTCACTTTTTCCACGGGTAGAAGTATCTGCATATTCTTTTGTAGCTAATATATTGGTAGCATTAAGACCAATGGCAAAAACTACAGCCACAACTAAAACCCCTACTCCTTTAAAAAAAGCAGGTAAGGTTTTCTTTTTAAAGGAATCTATTAGGTAAACAAGACCAATTACCAGAACTAATAATAATAAGTAATAAGTCATTTGAAAGTGATTTGCAACCAATTCTAAAGCCATAGCAATAGTAGTGAGTACAAATCCTTTTAAATAGTTGCCCTTTAATGCTAATAAGATTCCACTTAAAACCAAGGGCATATAAGCAATTGCATGAGCTTTGGCATTATGACCCACTCCCAAAATAATTATTAAATAGGTAGAAAAACCAAAAGCCAAGGCACCAACGAATGCTAATTTATAATCTAGTTTTAACACTAAAAACAAAATATACATTCCCATAAAGTACAGAAATAAATAATCTGCGGGTCTAGGTAAAAACCTAAGAGTTAGGTCTAATTTCTTAATATAGTTATGTGGATATTTTGCTCCTAATTGATAGGTTGGCATTCCTCCAAAAGCAGAATTGGTCCAATAGGTTTCTTCACCAGTTGATTTCCTAAAATCATTTTGCTGTTTAGCCATTCCAGTATATTGAACAATATCACTTTGGAAAATCTTTTTTCCTTGCAATACGGGACTAAAATAAGCCAGAGAGATTATTACAAATAAAATAAAAACAATAAAGTGTGGTAGAAATTTATATAAACGCTGCATCATGTTTTTTAAGGAATAAATGGGGAATTTATGAAAAATTGTGGATTTCCTTTAAATAAATAAGAAAAGAACTTATTTAAATTTATTCTACATCTTCATAATCCACGTACTCACCAACTTCAGGGTTGGAAGTTTTTGTGTTTGCCTGCGATTTATCTATGGTAATTTTACCCTCTTCTTTAGTTTTTGTTGAAGAATTATTAAAAGGATCACCCCCAAAAGCCTTTCCGAAGCGTTCATTCGCTTTTTTTGCAATATATTTCATCAAATATGGCTTAGAAAATTTAAAAATAATCTTTAAACCATAATATACCAGAAGTATAATTAATATCGTTTGTAAAAAGGAATCCATAGTAGTCATTAAAATCTTTTCAAAAATACAAATAGAATAGATAATTTAAGAAAAACTACTATTAAATAAATGATAAATATATATCTTTGAACTTAACCGAATATCATATGAAAATCAAACAAGCCGGTATCTTTTTCCTTTTATTATTCAGTTATCTATCTGTTTTTTCACAATATACAGAGACCATAAACTCAAACAGACCAGGTTTTTCACAAGGAGCTTTTTCTGTAGGAACACAAATACTTCAATTTGAAGCAGGTTTTGGATTGGGTAAAGAGGATCATAATCTATTAAATACTGAAACCAGTGCTTTTATTATTGATTACAATATTAGGTATGGAGTTTGGAAAGAAGAGTTAGAAGTAAGTTTGACTGGGGCGTATCAATCCAATTCAATTACTTTATTAGAAAACGGAAGTACTTACAAAGAAAGTAATTTCACCTCCAATACATTGGGAGCAAAATATTTATTTTTTGATCCATACAGAAAAAAAGAATTAGATAAACCAAATCTATATAGTTGGAAAGCTAATAATGGTTTTCACTGGAAAGATTTAATTCCAGCCATATCAATCTATGCTGGAGCCAATTTTGATCAAGCAGATAATTCATTAACTCATATTCCTAATAATGAAATAACTTTTTTTACGGGAGAAGTAGAAACAGGAATGGAGATAAGCCCAACAATTGCTATTGCGACTCAGAACAACTGGGGAAGTTGGGTTTTTGTTATCAATCTTATTGGCGAAAGATTTACATTGGATGAAAAATCATATTCTTATATCTTAACGTTAACGCATACATTTAACGCAAAACTATCTGCATTCATCGAAAATCAAGGTATAAAAAGTGATTTTTACGCAGATCAAATTTTACGTGGTGGTGCAGCATTTCTAGTTACAAACGATTTTCAAATAGATGCAGCTGTATTATTAAATTTTAAAGATACACCGTCTAGATTATACGGAAGACTAGGTGTCTCCTATAGATTTGATATGCACAAAAAAGATGAATTTTTAGAAGATAAAGGCAAAGCCGGTAGAAAAAAGAAAAAAGAAGAAAAGAATACTTCAAGAAAGAAAAAAGAAGACAAAAAAAGTAAACGAAAAGATAGTATCGATACGGAAGGTGATGGAGGAAATTAGCCATAAAATTTTATGATTGAAGTAAAAGAAATAAAATCTAAAAAGGAATTATTACAATTTGTGAAATTTCCTTTTTCTTTATATAAAAACTGCAAGTACTGGGTACCACCTCTCACTAATGATGAGCTGGAAACTTTAGACAAGGTAAATAATCCTGTTTTTAAAAATGCCGAAGCAACTTATTTTTTAGCTTATAGTGAAGGTAAAATTGTTGGACGTATTGCAGCAATAGTTAATCACATTGAAATAAACGAACTCAACAAGAAAAAAGTGAGATTTGGTTGGTTAGATATGATTGATGATATAGCAGTTACCAAAGCATTACTACAAAAAGTCTATGAAATTGGTAAAGAAAACAATCTCGAATATGCTGAAGGTCCTGTTGGTTTTTCTAATATGGAAAAAGCAGGAATCTTAACATTTGGTTTTGAGGAATTAAATACTATGATTACTTGGTATCAATATCCTTATTACGCAGCACATTTAAAGTCTCTAGGTTTTGATAAACAAGCAACTTGGGTGGAATTTCGATTGTACAATCCTAGTGAAACTTCTGCTAAAGTTAAAAGGTTTTCAAGCTTAATCAAGGAGAAATATAGTTTAGAAGTGATTCGATTTAAAAAGAAAAAAAATATATTGCCTTATGTAGATGATATGTTCGGATTATTGAATAAAACGTATAATTCACTTCAGACCTTTGTCCCTATTCAACAATATCAAATAGATCATTATAAAGAAAAATACTTCAATTTTATTAACCCCGAATACATTACGTGTATTTTAGATAAGAATAAAAATTTAATAGCCTTCTCCATTGTAATGCCTTCCTTTTCAAAAGCATTAAAAAAGGCTAACGGTTCATTATTTCCTTTTGGTTGGTATCATTTAATGAAAGCTCAAAAAAAGAATGATACCGCTGCATTTTATTTAATTGGTGTAGATCCAGAATATCAAGGTAAAGGTGTAACGGCAATAATCTTTGAAGAAATGGGCGCTATTTTTAGGAAAAAAGGGATTGTACAAACAGAAACCAATCCTGAACTTGAAGAAAATGTTGCAGTTCAGCAATTATGGAAAGACAATAAGCCTGTAAAACACAAAGAACGTAGTACTTTCAGAATTGATTTATAACAAAAAACAGATGTTTTTAAAAAACAGTTTTACTTACTTTTCTTTACTATTAATTTCTCTTTTTATTTCGTGTAAATCGAGCTCATCGCTCCCAGGTCCATTAACTGCGGGTTGGAAAGGGAAAAATGTATGCGAATTATTAGAAGAGAATAAATCTCAAAGAATCCTAAAATGTACTTTTGCTCCTGGTATTGGTCATGAACGTCATTTCCATCTTCCACATTTTGGCTATACACTTGCTGGAAGTTCTTTTAGAATAAAAGACACTACAGGCACAAGAGAAATTAATGTAAAAACGGGTAGTTACTTTAACAGTAATGGTACCGAATGGCATGAAGTACTAAATATTGGCGATAGCACTGCTATTTTTCTTATAATAGAACCAAAATAAATAAAAATTATTCTCCAAAAGCAGCAGCAACTGCGGCAGAAAGTCTTTTATAAGTTCCGTTTTCTAATCGTTCTCTAATTGCTGAAAACGCTGTTAACGTTAAATCAACATCTTCTAAAGTATGAGTAGACGTTGGAATCATACGCAATAATATAAGTCCTTTCGGAATTACAGGATAAACGACAATAGAACAAAATATCCCATGATTTTCACGTAAATCTTTGACCAATGCCATAGCTTCTGGTACAGAACCTTTAAGATAAACAGGAGTTACACAAGATTGTGTAGTTCCTATGTCAAATCCTCTTTCTTTAAGTCCTCCTTGTAATGCTCTTACATTTTCCCAAAGTTTATCTTTTAACTCTGGCATCGTACGCAACATATCCAAACGTTTTAATGCTCCTTCTACTAACTGCATTTGCAAAGATTTAGCAAACATCTGTGAACGCATATTGTATTTTAAGTAGTTGATGATTTCTTCTTCAGCAGCAATAAAAGCACCTGTACTCGCCATAGACTTAGCAAAGGTTGCAAAATAGATATCAATATCGTCTTGTACTCCTTGTTCCTCTCCAGCTCCAGCTCCAGTTTTACCTAAAGTACCAAAACCATGTGCATCGTCTACGAACAATCGAAAGTTATACTTTTTCTTAAGAGCTACAATTTCTTTTAATTTTCCTTGTTCTCCACGCATTCCGAAAACTCCTTCTGAAATTAACAGAATACCTCCACCACTTGCTTTTGCCATTTTAGTAGCTCGTTGAAGGTTTTTTTCAATGCTCTCCAAGTCATTGTGCTTATAGGTAAAACGCTTTCCTAAGTGCAAACGAACTCCATCTATAATACATGCATGTGCATCAACATCATAAACAATTACATCGTCTTTTGAAACTAAAGCGTCTATAGAAGATACAATTCCTTGGTAGCCAAAATTTAGTAAATAAGCAGCTTCTTTATTTACAAATTCTGCTAATTCATTTTGTAATTGATCATGAAGGTCTGTATGACCACTCATCATTCTAGCTCCCATTGGGTAAGCAGAACCATATTTAATACCTGCCTCAGCATCCACTTTTCTAACTTCTGGATGATTTGCTAGACCAAGATAATCGTTGATACTCCAAGTTATTACTTCTTTTCCTTGGAATTTCATACGGTTGGAAATAGGTCCTTCTAGTTTAGGAAACACAAAATAACCTTCAGCTACTTCTGCCCATTTCCCAAGAGGCCCTTTGTTCTTATATATTTTTTCGAATAAATCTTTCGTCATTATAGTAAGTTTCTGTATGCGAACAAAAATACTGATTTTTTACAGTATGACCATAAACTTTATTAGAAGAAATTAACATGAAAAAAAGCCACTATAAGTAGTGGCTTTAAAATTATTTATATAATTAATATATTATTTCACGTATTTTATTTCTGAATTTTCAGTGATTTTACTATCAAAGAAACCTTGTTGCTCCATCCATTTGTCACTATATACTTTACTCATATATCTGGAACCATGATCTGGGAAAATAACCACTACTAAACTGTCTTTATCAAAAACTCCTTCTTTGTTTAGTAGTTTTAAACCCTCGATGGTAGCGCCGCTGGTATAACCAACAAATAACCCTTCATTACTAGCAATTTCTCTTGCACAATGGGCACTGCCTTCATCAGTTACTTTTACAAAACGATCAATCTGATCAAAATCTGTTGCAGATGGAATTAAGTTTTTACCCAATCCTTCTATTCGATAAGGATAAATTTCATCTTTATCAAATTCTCTAGTTTCATGGTATTTTTTTAATACCGAACCATAAGCATCAATACCAATGATATTTACCTCACTATTTTGTTCTTTTAAATAACGAGCTATTCCAGAAATAGTACCTCCTGTTCCACTACAAGCAACTAAATGAGTAATCTTACCTTCTGTTTGTTTCCAAATTTCTGGTCCTGTAGAATTATAATGAGCTTCAATATTTAATTCATTAAAATATTGATTGATATAAATAGACCCTTTGGTTTCTTTATGTAATTTTTTAGCTACTTCGTAATACGATTTTGGATCATCTGCAGGAACGTGAGCAGGACAAACATAAACCTCTGCTCCCATCGTTTTAAGCATATCGATCTTGTCTGGAGATGATTTTGAACTTACTGCAAGGATACATTTATACCCTTTTATAATACTAACCATTGATAAACTAAACCCAGTATTACCACTGGTAGTTTCAATAATAGTATCGCCAGGTTTTAAAATTCCCTTTCTTTCTGCTTCTTCAATAATATAGAGTGCAATTCTGTCTTTAGAAGAATGTCCTGGGTTGAAACCTTCTACTTTTGCGTAGAAGTTTCCTTTAAAGTTAGATGTTATCTTGTTGAGCTTAATTAAAGGAGTATTTCCTATAAGCCCTAACATATTGTCATAAACATTTAAATCTTCTTTCATACAAGGGATCGCTTTAATAAAATATGATTAAAAACCATAGTTTTTTAACGGAGCAAATTTACAATAAAAATATTAACTAGTCCTTAACACCTTCTAAATCTAATAGAAAAGCATAGGATCTAGCATACTTTTTTAAGGCATTAAAACGTCCAGAAGCACCACCATGACCAGCTTCCATATTAATATGAAGTAACAATAAATTATCGTCAGTTTTCATGTCTCTTAATTTAGCAACCCACTTAGCTGGCTCCCAATATTGAACTTGAGAATCGTGCAAGCCTGTTGTTACTAATAAATTAGGATATGCCTTTCTTTCTACTTGATCGTAAGGAGAATAAGAATTCATATATTCATAATATTCTTTTTCATTAGGATTTCCCCACTCATCATATTCACCAGTTGTTAATGGTATAGAATCATCTAACATAGTTGTAGTAACATCTACAAAAGGAACTGCAGCTACAACTCCATGATAGAGTTCAGGAGCCATATTGGTTATTGCTCCCATTAACAGACCACCTGCTGATCCTCCATTTGCATATAAATGATCTGAAGAAGTGTATTTTTCTTCAATTAAATATTTTGAAACATCTACAAAATCGGTGAATGTGTTTTTCTTATTAAATAACTTACCGTCTTCATACCAGTTTCTCCCTAGATACTCACTACCTCTAACATGAGCAATAGCGAAAATAAAACCTCGGTCTAACAAACTTAGCCTAACTGTAGAGAAATAAGGATCTACCGTACTTCCGTATGAACCATAAGCATATAATAACAATGGGTTTTTTCCATTTAATTCCATTCCTTTTCTATATACCATGGAAACTGGCACTTTTGTACCATCTTCTGCAGTAGCCCAAACTCTTTTCGAATCGTAATTATTTTTATCAAAATCTCCTCCTAAAACCTCTGTTTCTTTTAAAACAGTTTGTTCTTGAGTTTCCATATTAAAATCAATAATGGATGAAGGTGTTGTTAAAGAGTTATAAACATAACGAAGAATCTTTGAATCAAATTCTGGATTTACAGATGCGTAAGCAGTATAGGTTTCATTATCAAATGGTAAATAATATTCATTTGTTCCATCCCATCTTACTATTTTAATTTTGTTTAATCCATTATTTCTTTCAGCGATAACATAATACTCTTTAAAGATATCAATGTCTTCTAATAAAACTTCTTCTCTATGAGCGATCATATCCACCCAATGATCCATTAACGTTTTATCATCTGGAGTTTTCATTAATTTAAAGTTAGTTGCTCCGTCTTTATTGGTTAAAACATAAAATGAGTCTTCGTAATGAGAAATACTATATTCCAATCCTCTAACTCTAGGTTGAAATATTTTAAAATCATCAAAAGGTGTATCGGCATTAAGTATGCTATACTCTGTCGTTAGCGTACTGTAACAGCCAATTACAATAAACTTATTAGACTTTGTTTTATAAACAAATGTTCCAAATGTTTCATCCTCCTCCGTATAAATTAATTCATCCTTATCTGCTGAAGATCCTAAACGGTGTCTGAATATTTTATTTGAACGTAAGGTTTGTTCATCTTTTTGAGTATAAAATAGCGTCTCATTATCATTTGCCCATGTAGAACCACCGGTAGTAAGTGGAATATTTTCATCAAGCAATTCTCCTGTTACTAAATCTTTTATATAAATGGTATACTTTCTTCTACTTACGGTATCTACTCCAAACGAAACTTTTGTATTATCAGGACTTACACTTAAACCAGATAAACTATAATACGAATGACCTTCAGCCATATCATTTACATTAAACAATAATTCTTCAGGAGCTTCTAAGCTATCTTTTTTACGGGTATAAATTGGATAATCCTTCCCTTTTTCGAATTTTGTAATGTAATAATAGCCGTTATATTTATAGGGTACAGATTCATCATCTTCCTTAATTCGACTTTTCATCTCCTCAAACAAATCCTTTTGAAAATCATTAGTGTGAGCTGTCATCTTTTCGTAATAATCATTCTCACGTTCCAAGTAATCTATTACTTCATCATTTTCTGGTTGATTTAACCAATAATAATTATCGATCCTTACATCACCATGCTTTTCTAAATGCTTTTCAATCTTTTCTGCAATTGGAGCTTTTATATCCATATCTTTTTTTGAATGTTCTTCGTTTTTACAAGAGGTTGCAAAAATAAGGGTTACCATCGAAATAATGATTGTTTTTTTCATCTTGAATTTATTGATTTCTTTGGCTACAATATACTAATTTTGTTTAAAATTAAATACACGATATCATGTTTGGAGATTTACAAGGAATGATGGGAAAACTAAAGGAAGCCCAAGCTAAAGTTGAAGCTACAAAACTTAGAATGAATAACGTTTTAATTGATGAACAAAGTAGTGATGGACTTTTAAAAATAACTATTACTGCTAATAGAGAATTGAAAAATATAGAAATAGATGACTCTTTACTTCAAGACAAAGAACAATTAGAAGATTATTTAGTTTTAACATTAAATAAAGCTATCACAAAAGCTACCAAAGTTAATGAAACTGAAGTAGCTGCTGTTGCTAGTGAAGGAATGCCTAAAATACCAGGAATGGATTTGTTTTAAAATTGATAATTTTTAATGGAAGCTAATAAAAACTCATGCATCGCATCTGTATAATCCAAATGAGTTACCATTCTTAATTTTCCCTGTCCCATATCGCTAATTTTAATATGCTTTAGCAACATATCGTTTACAAACTTGTCTTTTGATAATTCATCTACTATATTAAAAATTATAATATTGGTTTCTGTAGGCTCTACATTTTTAACATAAGAAACACGCTCCAAAGTTGCTGCTATTTCTTTAGCTTTTTGATGATCTAACGATAAGCGTTCTACTTGATGATCTAATGCATATAATCCAGCTGCGGCCATAAACCCTATTTGTCTCATGGCTCCTCCTAATATTTTACGAATTCTAACGGCTCTTTTCATAAGGTCATTATTACCCAACAAAATGGTTCCCATAGGAGTTCCCAATCCTTTACTTAAACAAATTGAAATAGAATCGAATAGATTACCATATTCTTTAGGATCTTCATTTTTTGCAACAATCGCATTCATCAATCGAGCTCCGTCTAAATGCAAGCCCAAGTCATAATCATCACAAACCTTTCTAACTTTTTTAAACTCCTCAAAATCATAACAAGCTCCTCCTCCTTTATTAGTGGTATTTTCTAAACATACTAAAGTAGTATTCGGGGTATGATAATTTGAAATTGGACTAATCCCTTCTTTAATTGCTTTTGCGGTAATCATTCCACGATCTCCATCTATTAAATTGCAAGTAACTCCACTATTAAAAGCAGCACCACCAGCTTCATAATTATAAACGTGCGCCCATTTATCACAAATTAATTGATCACCAGGTTGAGTATGTAATTTTATGGCTGCTTGATTAGACATAGACCCTGTAGGAAAAAACAAAGCGGTTTCCATTCCAAATTTTTCAGCAAATCGCCTTTCCAATTCATTAACCGATGGATCTTCCTTATAAACATCATCTCCGGTTTGAGCATTCATTATCGCGTCCAGCATACCTGGAGTAGGTTTAGTAACTGTATCGCTACGCAAATCTATTATCATATTGGGTATTGGTTTTATGCTACAATTGCCGTCTAAACTTAGTTTTCATTAACATAATTTCCATATTAAGAAGCTTTTCAAGTTCGACAATTTTTAAATTATTATTATAGTCAAAGTTAAGATTTTTGTACTTAGAATCATTTGTTAATTTATACAAATTATAGGTCTGTCCAAAGGACTTGCCATCTATATTAAAATGAAACATTTTAAAACAAGGATGAATGGCTGATTGCTTTGTTGGTCTATTTTCTGGAGTCTCCACTTCATATTTTTTAACCTTTTCTTGAAGTTGTTGAACATTAGCCGAAACAAAACTTAAAATCTCTTTGTTAATTATTGGTAGCGAATAAAATAATCCGCAATTATCAATTTTTTTAACTAACGTTTCACTGTCTTCATTCCAAAAAACATACGCTTTATAATAAGTTCCTTTTGAAGAACATCTCCGTCCATCAGATAATTTAAACATTTCTATACTCCCATTGCAATACTCATACATATATACATAGTTCACTATATTTCTGGCTTCAAGGCTTTTTGTGAATTTAGAAACTAAATGATCTACATGTTCTTTATCATGCTGGGCTTGCACCCCTAAACTTATCCATCCAAAAATAATTACTAAAAGATATTTCATTTTTTTTTAATTTAAGGTATTATAACATTGAAAACTTCCTATGGGACTACCATCAGGAATGTTTGGTGCTTTAAAAGTTTTAAAATTTTCAGGATGCTTTCTGAATTCATTTATTTCTCTTAATAATTGCATATTAAAAGTGCTTTTATCAGAATTTAATAATGAAATAAGATCTTCCAAGTTTTTATTAGCAATAGCTTTAACTTGTGTGATTGATTTAGTTGAAGAAATTACATTGAACAGGTTTTGTAATACTGTATATTGTATAGTATGACTAACTTCTTCCTTATAATTTGATGAAGTTTTTATTTTAAAACAATGATCAATTAATTGGACCAATACATCATCAAAACCTAAATTGTTTTTTGAAATCGCATGCTGTTCCACTAATCTGTTGGCACGCTCAGGGTTTAACAAAACCCTTAATGTCATATCACTTGCAGTAGCAACTGCACCTAAAGCATCGAAAGCAACATTAGTATTGCTTTTAAAGGATTCTCTAGTTCTTTTATAACCCATCGCTCTTGGTGGAAATAATTTTAATTTATCTTCAGGGATAAGCAATGTTTGGACTTCTAACGTTTGCAAAACAGATTCTAACGCTTGCTCTTGTTCTTTTTTAGAAAGTATTTCTACTACTACGCCATCACTACCTTTTACAGCGTAATTGTAATTTAAACCCCCAATACTTTTGACTGCAGCTTCAGTTTGATACCGATGATAGAAATATAAGGGTACAAATACATCCTCTAAAACGGTATAAGGTTCGTTTTTTCTAATATTATTAATAGAAAAATTTTCTATGGCTTGATTTCTTAATGCTAAAACAAGATTCAATTCTTCTGAAGCATTTTTACCATTATCCCATAAATGGGCTTTTGCGTGAGCACTACCTTGTGGACGAGCATCAGCATCTGATATATATTGCATTCCATCTGCAAATGCATTATTCAGCAAACTTCTTAAATACTTTTTTTCTTCCATTCCGTTTGGCACATCACTGTATGAATAGGCAACGGTTACTTGATCCCAATCTCCGATTCCGTTGGCATAAGCATTTGAAAAATCAATTTTACCATTTTTTAATGTTAAGGTAGGATGCGGGTAATCCATAACACTAGATCTATTGGTTGAACTTGCTGCAAAATTATGAGCAAATCCTATGGTATGCCCTACTTCGTGTGCTGCTAACTGTCTAATACGATCTAAAGCCATTTCTAACATGGGTTGGTAATTATCGTCTCTTTCGGCAAAAGGTTGATTCATTAAAGCCTGTGCAATTAAATAATCTTGGCGAATTCGCAGACTTCCTAAACTTACATGTCCTTTTATGATCTCTCCAGTTCTAGGATCACTTATCGTACTACCATAACTCCAGCCTCTAGTAGAACGGTGTACCCATTGGATTACATTATAGCGAAGATCGAGTGGATCTGCATCTTTTGGCAACATTTTTACCTGAAACCCATTTTTATAGCCAATAGATTCAAATGCTTGATTCCACCAATTAGCTCCATCTAATAAAGCAGAGCGAATAGGTTCTGGAGTACCTGGATCCAAATAATAAATGATAGGCTCAACTGCTTCAGATACTTCTAATTCTGGTTCTTTTTTTTCTAAACGATGGCGGTAAATAAATCGTTTTTTAATAGGCTCCCAAATAGGAGTCGCATAGTCCATATATTCCATTGGATAAGAACCGCTCCTAGTATCAAATACTCTAGGCTTATAGTTGTTATCGGGCAATGCCACAAAACTGTAATGTTGAATTACAGAAATTGAATTAACATCAGGAGTTACTGGATCAATATTCTTTCCAGTAGGTTCACCAACAAATGTAAGCAAGGATTCAAACTCAATATTTTTAGGAAATGCTTTTGTATGCTGCATCCATAATACATTTCTTGTTTTATCTAATTTATAAACTCCTTCTTTTGCTTTTTTTAAACGATTGGCAACTCGATGAGCATCTTGCATTAAAAAAGGTGTTAAATCGATAATATAGGTATCCCCTTTTGTTTCTTTTATTGGAAAACCAAATAACACCGATTTAGCAAAAGCCTGATCAATAGATTTTTTTTCTAATTCGTTATCAGTAATGGCTCTAAAATCCTGATTTGGTTGTAATAATAATATTTTATTACCACTTTTAATAAACTTCACTACCACTCCATCTCCTATTTTACCACGATCCAATCCAATATCATTAGATCCCAATCCTGTGGCAAGGAAATGAGCATATAAAAATTCAGTATCTAATTTATCAACTTCAAGGTAAATTTCTCCATCGCTTTCAGAATAATGAAAATTAAAAAAACCATTAAAAGTTTGCAACTCTTTTTTTTCTTCTAAAAATTGAGCCGTAATTGAATTTAATCCAAGAAAGAAAAAAAAACAAAGAATAGTATATTTCATAGGTGTCTATTTATTTTTTTAAATGTCATATGCTATTCGCTAATAATCATCTCTTTAAGTGTGAAATATTTTAACATACTTATTTCGTGAATTTAATATTTTTTAAATCTATAAAAAATATCGGAATTTTCTTTTAAGATGATACGTTAAATTCTATTTTTACTAATTATTAGTAATATTAATTAATTAATAGCCTCCCGACTTTTCGGGTTTTATATATGATAACAACAGATCAACTTAATGATCTCAGAAAGCGCCTGGATGCGTTAAGGAGGTATCTTTGACGTTGCTGGCAAACAAATAGAAATCGCTAACGACGAAGAAAAGACATACAATCCAAATTTCTGGGACAATCCAAAAGAAGCAGAAATTTTTATGAAAACGCTTCGTACTAAAAAGAATTGGATTACCGATTTTAACGATGCAGTAG
>CEWR01086098.1_pt1 | contig 14162 bp, 10 predicted proteins | sample 356321 | NCBI WGS metagenome assembly CEWR01 (sample SAMEA2621551, study PRJEB7988) | marine metagenome | biome: marine biome (ENVO:00000447); feature: mesopelagic zone (ENVO:00000213); material: "saline water (ENVO:00002010), including plankton (ENVO:xxxxxxxx)" | depth 790 m
GATGTCACCCAGAGAGCGGTCGCTCCGTCCTGATTCCCCACGAATGCCACCAACCTGCCGTCCGGGCTCACCGCCGGAGCGAATTCGTCGAGAGGCTCAGTGGTCAGACGAACCCGGTTGCCCCCCGCTGACGGAACCATCGCCAGGTCGTAAGAGCCGGCCACGTCGGAGGCAAACACTAGAGCGGAGCCGTCCGGCACCCAGGCAGGAGCAGCTCGATAGCTTGTCTCCTCATAGTGTACCAGTGTGGGCTCACCACCCTCCATCGGTATCGTCCATAGGCCTCCGCTTCCTAAGCGTCCCGTCACGCCCGCGATGAAAGCGAGGGTCAAGCCGTCAGGCGAGGGAGCCGGCTGGAATTGGTTTCCCCGGCCACCGGCTAAGGTCCTAACAGCCCCGGTCGCCATTTCGTACCGGACGATGTCGAAATCCCGTCCCTGGGCAGAGGCAAACACGACAAATCGCCCGTCCGGAGTCCAGACAGGCTGAACGTCCACCGAGCTATCAGAAGTCAGATGCCTCAACCCCGATCCATCGGGCCTGACCACAGCGATATCAAGCTGGCCATCCGTGTCCACAACGAGTGCAAGCCACTCCCCGTCGGGGCTCCAGGCCGGCTCGAAGTGGTAGCCGGGGCCCTGGGTGATGGCTTGCGCGTGATCGGTTCCGATCCTCTGGATCCAGATATCGCCACGCATTGAGTAGGCCAGAGCCGAGCCATCGGGATGCCAGGTCGGATCAAGTGGCCCACTCGTGACCGCCGGAAGCATGTGCAGCTCTACCCGAGTCGATAGCCCGTAGCGAGGTATTTGGGCATTGGCAGCCGAGCCGACGAGCATCCAAGCCATAACAGTGATAGGGAATTTGGTTCGCATAGGGTTGAAACCTAGGGACCGTCTCTAGGGGTGGATAGCTCCCGCAAGTCAGGAAAAGGGGTAGATCTGTGGCCGGGGTGGGTGGGGTCTCTTCGCTGGCGTGGATATAGAGAAGGAACACATCTTTAGGGAGGCATCCAAAGAAGTGAGGAGGACATGAAAAGAGACGCCGCCGTGCGAACAATCATCGTTGCTGGATCTGCGCTCTTAGCCTGGCTTCTTCTCTCAGATAGCACCTCGGCTCAAGCCTATCCGCGGACAGAACTCACAACTCAGGTTGATGAGCTTTTCGCAGAATGGGATGGAGAGATTTCTCCGGGTGCGGTGGTGGGGATCTTCATGGATGGGAGGATCATCTACTCCAAAGGCTATGGCGTGGCAAATCTGGATTACGATATCCCGATAACGCCGCAGTCCGTCCTTAGGATCGGGTCTATCTCCAAACAATTCATCGCAATGTGCATTGCGATGCTCGCGGAACAGGGAAAGCTGTCCTTCGACGACGACATCCGCACATACCTCCCTGAGATGCCGGACTATGGAAACCAGATCACAATTCGCCACCTCCTACATCACACAAGCGGAATCCGGGAATACCTCGCCCTCGTAAATTTGATAGGGAAACCCGAGGGGAGTGTGTTCGGCTATACGACTCGAGAACTTGTCGAACTTCTTTCCCGACAGCAGAAACTCAATTTCGAGCCAGGCAGTCAGTTTTCTTACACGAACTCTGGTTATTTCCTGCTCGCTGAGATCGTCACGCGTGTCAGTGGAATGAAGGCCAGCGCCTTTGCTCAAGAGAATATCTTCGAGCCCCTCGGCATGACCCAGACTCGTTTCTACGATGACCCAAACGCGATCATTCGAAATCAGGCTTTCGGCTACTCACCAAAACGTGACGGTGGATATCGCCTTGATATACTCCGCTCAGATGTCATCGGAGACCTAGGTGTCATCACTACGGTCGAGGACTTTCTGCACTGGGATAATAACTTTTACGAGAACAAGCTTGGAGCCGGAACAAAGAACCTAATCACGATGATGTCTACACGGGGACGGACAAGCAGTGGAGAGGATCTCTCCTACGCTCTGGGTCTTGAATTCGACTCTTACCGTGGCTTAAAGACGATGGGCCATGGCGGATCAGCAGTCGGGTATGTCGCCGAATTCTTGCAATTTCCCGAACAGAGGTTCTCTGTCGTCATTCTATCGAACTTGAGTTCATTCCGCCCCGGACGCATAGCTCGGCAAGTCGCTGATCTATACCTGGCAGATCAGTTCAGTGAGGCGCAAGCCTCAGACGAACGGGACCGAACCCGACCTGACGCGCCTGAACCGGTCGAACGACTGACGCTTGAGCTGGAAGCCTTTATCGGTGACTTCTATAGCGAAGAGCTGGATTTCGTGTACTCCTTCATGGTAGAAGGGAGTAGCCTTCAGCTCGAGATCCGCGGAAGCAGGATTGAATTACTCCCGCTCTCAGAGGACCAGTTTGGTTGGGGTCGACGAGAACTGAATTTCTTCAGAGACGAAAGTGGTATTGTTTCTGGCTTTACGCTCGATGCCGGTGACGTACAAGACCTGAATTTTCAGAAGATCTTGAACCGCCCTTACTAAACTCCGCTCCCGATACGGATACCCGTAGCCATCACCTTCTTCCTTTCCGGTCGAGGCTGAGCGCCGGTCCGGAAGTCTCTCTAGTTCACGCGCGTCCTGTAGTTGAGCGGGGTCCGCATCCTGAACACGCGACCCTGTTCGTCGGTCTCAAAGATGACCTCGGTCCCCAACTCGCCATCGTTGCCACTGCGACGGAAGGTGTCTGCTTCAACGTGCGTGAGTTCGCTGAGCGACTGACGCGGGTTATCTGTGGGTAGACTCAAGGTTGCGATGCCGCCTTTCCAGCGGACCACCACCGTCTCGGAGCCGCCGAGGCCCCCGGTGTAGGTCCCCATGTAGCGCGTTGGGTCGATCTGAGCGTCGGGGTTCGAGTTCCCGTCGCCACCGTTACCGTTGGCATCAGCTGTTACCGGGTGCTCATTGTCCTCGGCGGTGGCACTCTTGATGGCGTCAGCAACGAGGTTATAGACACCGGTCGAGTATTTGCCCGCGTTAACCATCGCGTTGACCATCGCCACCGTGGCAATCTTGCTGTCGTTTTGTAACGAGAGCGTTGTGCGGAAGCCGGGGCAGCTCCCCCCGTGGCCGACGAATGTCTCTCCGCCTCTGGCCGAGACCTGGAAGCCCAGCCCTCTCATCGTGTTCGAACCCGGCCGCGCAAAGTGCACGCGCTGCATCTCGGCAAGTGTGTACGCGTGCACAAGCTCTTCGGCGTCGCCCCTCAAGCGAAACTGCCACATCGCGAACTTCGCGAGGTCATCAACGCTAGAAGCGTACCCGGCAGCCGGCGAGATGCCCTTTGCCTCAAAGAAGGGGACCTCGTTCCGACCGCCCTGACGAGTGAGGTCTGTGTACCCCATGGCGAGTTGGCCACCGATGTGCTGCCTCGGCATCTCCGAATAGGTGTCATCCATACCGAGCGGCCCGAGAATGTGGCTGCGGACATACTGGTCGTAGGGCGTCCCAGACACCTCTTCTACGATGTAGCCGGCCAGCGACAACCCAAGGTTCGAGTACTGATACTCGGTGCGCGACGGATGGAGAGTCTCCTGGTCGCTGAGTCGAGTGATGACCTCGTCTTTCGTCGGGAAAGGGTATTCCGGTCCACTCCAATACGGATGGTCCGACTCGCGAGGCAGGCCTGCCGAGTGCGTGAGTAGTCCCTCCAAAGTGACGGGTGTCGACTCGTCATACTGTTGCTCGAGGTCGTAAAATGGCAGGTGCTTCTGGACGGGATCGCGCAGGTCAAGGTGTCCTTCGTCCCTTAGCTGCATAACCGCTACGCTCGTGAAGAGCTTGGAGATCGAACAGATCGAATACAGCGTGCTCGAGGTCGCTGGCCTGCCGGCGTCGATATCGGCCATGCCGACCGCACCGCTCCAAACAAGCTCCTGGTCGTATACAATCGCAGCGGCAACGGATGGCAATCGTTCGTAGTCCTTCTGTGCGTCCAGCCAGATGCGTGCGACCTCCAGAGCCTCGGCAACGTGTGCGTCGTCTGCCACCGATTGGGCAACCGCTGTCAGGGGTGCGAGAAGAGCAAGAGCAAATAACAGGGCTTTCTTCATTCGGATGGTCCTCCGCCAAGTCCGGTAAGGCTGACTCGAAAGATGCCCCTGCCCTCAGAAGATCCGCAACTTAGTCGGGGGCACCACACCCTGCGCACAAAACAGTGTTGGCGGGGGCTGATGCCTAGGCTCTGCCGAAGTGCTCCATGATAGCCGCCGCGTACTTGATCCCCTGGATGTACTTGTCCAGGTGGATATTCTCGTCCGGAGCGTGGAGATTCGCCCCAGGGTTAGCAAAACCCGTCAGGACACACGGGATCCAGACGTGGCGCAGGACAGCTCCCTCGGCGGACACTCCATTCACCACCGGGAGTTCGCCGTAGACTTCGGAGGCAGCCGCAATGATCGCCTGGCTGATGTCCTCCTTCACTGAAATCTTGTAAGGTGGCTCAGCGCCATCGAAGGCTTCGACTTCGATATGGCCGAAGCCGTGCTTTTCCAGGTGGGCCTTCAGCTTCCGGATCGCGTCCGCGGGCTGAATGTTGGGAATCAACCTGAAGTCCATCCGGACCCTGGCCTCGTTGGGGATGATGGTCTTACTACCAGGGCCTGTATATCCGGCAACCATCCCCTGGATGTTGGCGGTTGGTTCGTAGGCACGGGCCCGGATCGCGTCCACCCCGTCTCTCCCGAGGGCGAACTCGGAGATTCCCCACTCCTCCTTCAAGGCCCCTAGGTCTACCCGGGCAGCTTTATCAGCCAGTTGAGCTTCGTCTTCGGGACCGAGTTGCCAGAGTCCCTCCTCCCAGTCCTCGATGAGAATCCGACGATCCCGATCGAGGATGGTATTTAGCGCCCAGATCAGTTCCCATACCGGGGATTCCACCAATGGGAAATTGAGGGAATGGACGTCCATCTTTGCTCCACGGGCTATGAGTTCCACCAAGAGCACGGACTTGAGCCCCAACGAGACGTCCGGAACAGCAGTCCCGGTCTCCATGGGCCCATCCAGGCAGTGCATCCCGTCGGCCGCCAGGAGGTCTTTGTTCCGGGCTGCCCAAGCGGCCAGGTTGGGTGAGCCGATCTCCTCCTCGCCCTCGATAAGGAACTTGAGGCTCACCGGCACCTCTCCCCGAACCTGCAGGAAGGCTTTCGCGGCCTTGTTGAAGGCGAGCACCCCCGACTTGTTGTCTGTAGCCCCTCTCCCGTAAAGGACTCCATCCACGATGTCAGCAGACCAGGGACCACCATGGCTCCATTCCTCTAGCGGCTCAGGAGGCTGCACGTCGTAGTGGGAGTAGCACAGGATGGTCTTTGCCGGCTTCCTGGCTTCGAGGTGCCCGAAGACTACCGGGGGTCCCTCTTCCAGCTCGTGAAAATCGGCCGGGAGCCCATCTTCATGCATCATATCCCGGACTAAAACAGCGCACTCCCTCAGCCCCACCCCCGCGGCGGAGATTGAGGGCTGCCGGACTAGGCGCTGCAAGTCCCGGACACACTCCTCGGCGTGGGCATCGATCCAATCGTAGATGGGCTGCATGGTCACGGTGCAGGTTGCTCCTGGGAGAGGTCCCATGCGTTCAGTCGTTGACCGGACAGTTGCATGGGACGAGTAGCGAGGTACGAGAACGCCGGCGCAAGAAGGATGGGGTCGACCCACTTCTCCCGGAGTTCCGGGGGATAGGTGGTCTCAGACATGGGCGTGTGCATGTACATACCCGGTGTGATGGTCACGGACAGAATCCCGTGGGATACGCCCTCCAGAGCCAGGCACTTCGAGAAGCCTTCCAGAGCGTGCTTCCCAGCGCAGTAGGCGGTCTCGCCTGCAAATCCTTCGACGCCGGATCTTGAGGAGACGAAGACGAGCGCACCACCCCGTTCCTTCATGCCCGACCAGACCGCTTTCGTCAGTTGGAAGGCCGCCTGGATTCCCACATTGAGGGTCGCTTGAAACGTGTCGAGGCTCACAGCCTCTAACGACTCCACCCGGAGGATCGCGGCGTTGTGGATTAGGGTGTCCACAGGACCGGTCACCACCTCGGCGATAGCCCGCTCCGTGGCCGTGGCATCGGCCAGGTCGACCACGGCAGAAGTGGCCCCCGGACAGGCGGTTCCTATGTCAGCCAGCCCTTCCTCGTCCCGGTCAAGCAGGATCAGCCGCGCACCTACCCCGTGCAGGTGCCGGGCGATGGCGGCACCCAACCCGCGGGCCGCGCCGGTGACCAGGATCGTCTGGCCCTCAAGAGCCGGCAAGAGTCTCTTCCGGCCGGACCCAACGCCGCTCGGTACCGGAGATCCGCACCGCGTCCAGAACTGTTTGATTTGCCAACCCATCGGCAAATGTGGCACCACGAGAGGGCTTCCTCTCGTCCCGGATCGCGGAGGCGAGTTCCTGCATGAGGGCTACGACGGAGACGTTCCAGATGCCAGCGTTCACTCCCGGAAGGTCCGCGTTGGGGTCGGTGACAGTGATATCCTGGAGGTCTTCTCCCTTTGGGGCGAAGAGGAGTTTCTCATCGTCGTTGGAGAGGGTGATGGTTCCCCGGGAACCGAAGATTCGGGTCGCGTTCCCCATATCGTGGGCGGCGACTCCGGACATGAACACCTGAGCCACGGCCCCGGACGCCATTTCAGCGGTGAAGAACGCCACGTCGTCTGCGGTCGCCGTCCAACGCTCTCCGGTACCCGGGTCCAAGCGGTCCGGCACCATGACCGGCGCTGCCCCGCTCACCCACTTCACCTCCCCCAGCCACCAGCGCAGAAGGTCTATCTGGTGGCTCCCATTGGCACCCAGTCGTCCACCACCCCTCTCCGCAAGGCTCCACCAATCCCCTTTCGGACGACCGCCAGGGTCCGCCCAGCTCTTCCCGATGTTGGAGATGTTCACGTGCCGGATCTCCCCCAGGGCTCCCTCAGAGATAAGTTCAGCGATACGGGCGCGGTTAGGGTTGAAGCGGAGTTCATGGTCGATCATGTGCACCCGTCCAGCCGCCTCTGCCGCCGCGAGCATCCGGGCTGCCTCACCGACATCCATGGCGGTGGGTTTCTCGCAGAGAATGTGCGCTCCCGCTTCGATGGCCGCGAGGGTCTGGGGCTCGTGGAGGAACGTCGGGGTCGCGATGCAAATCAGGTCAAATTCGTGGGACGCCAGCATTGCCTCCCAGTCATCGTACACGTGCGGCACCTCGAACTGCGAGGCCGCACTCCGAGCACTCTCCATCCGCGCGGAGGCCAAAGCCACGACCTCAGCTCCCATGACGTGGCGAAGCGCCGGCAGGTACGCGGCTTGCGCGAAACTTGCTCCGATGATCCCCACCTTCATGTACTCCTCCTCAGGTGCGTTCCCGCAACCGCGGGTCCAGGAAGTCCCGGAGCCAATCTCCTAGGATGTTGAAGCTCAGCACCGTCAGTACGATAGCTACGCCCGGGAAGACCGCGAGCCACCACTTGTTGGCGAGTAAGGTGTCTCGGCTCTCGGCCAGCATGCTCCCCCAGGTGGGGACCGAGGGAGGCACCCCAAGGCCCAGAAAAGAGAGCGCCGCCTCGGAGAGAATCACGCTCGCCACATTGAACGAGGCGATGACGGTGAGGGGCGCCAGGATGTTGGGGAGGATCGTCCGGAAGATGATAGACGCGGTACTGTCGCCCAGGGCCCGAGCCGCTTCCACAAACTCCTTCTCGCGCAGAGAGAGGGTGTCAGCCCGCACGATACGCGCATAGGTCACCCACTGGCCCACCCCCAGGACGAGGATGAGGTTCCAGATCCCGGACCCCAACACCACAAGAAACATGATCGCCAGGAGAATGAAGGGGAACGCGAGTTGGATATCCCCTAGACGCATGATCAGGTCGTCCACCCATCCGCCGAAATATCCGGAGAGAAGTCCGGCCACAATCCCAATGGTCCCCCCTACCCCGATGGCGGCGATTCCCACCAGAAGGGAGACCCGGGCCCCGTAGAGGAGGCGGGTGAGAACGTCCCTGCCGAGGACATCTGATCCCAGCCAGAATACTGAGCCATCCGGACCTGAGGACATCGGATCGGCCAGACGCAAAACGAGATTCTGCCGGTTGGGATCGAACGGGGCCAACGCTGGGCCGAAGGCAGCCGCGATCGCTGTGGCCAGCAGGATGACTATAGCGAGGACGGGCCATCGGGCCTCAACCATGACGCGGACGGCACGCCGTAGCTCTCGTCGGAATTCGGTCTCCCGAGGGGCCGTGGTAACGATCGCTTTGGCCGGTTGATCGGTCATCCACGCCCCTCCGCCAGCTTCATCCTGGGATCGAGACGAACGTAGATGAGGTCCACCAGGAGATTGAGGAGAATGAAGATCCCCGCCAACAGGATGACCCCTGCCTGCACGAGGGGGATATCCCGCTGGTTAATAGCCGCAAACAGGAGGCGACCGATCCCCGGATAGCTGAAAACTGTCTCCACCACCACGACCCCACCCAGGAGGAAGCCGAACTCCAGACCGATGATGGTCACCACCGGAAGCCAGGCGTTGCGCAGAGCATGGTGGATGAGAACTCGCATCTCGGGCAGCCCTTTCGATCGGGCGGTCCGGACGTAGTCCTGTTCTAGCACCTCTAGCAGGGAGGAGCGAACGAGCCGGGTATTCCTGGCCAGGGAGTACGTCCCCACGGCGATCCCGGGGAGGATGAGGTGGAGAATCGTGCGAGGTAGGTTTCCGAGGGCTGTGCCGAAGTCTCCTTCCATCAGAGGGGTGAGAAAGGGAACCTGTCCTGAGATGGGGAGCCAGCGCAGATAGAGCCCGAAAAAGAGGATCATCATGATCCCCAGCCAAAAGCTTGGGACCGACTGCCCAAACATGGCGAGAGTGGTTATGGATCCATCCCATGCAGTCCCTCGGTGTATGGCCGCCAAGACACCAAGAGGGATCGCTAGAAGCAGGGCGAGCGCCATTGAGAAGAGGGTTAGCTCGATAGTGGCAGGCAAGGCTTCAAGAACGATTTCCATCGCTGGCTGCCGGTAGGACAGGGACTGCCCGAAGTCGCCCTGGGCGAGATCACCCACAAAGCTCAGGTACTGCTCATGAAGGGGGCGATCAAAGCCCAGGGCCCGACGTGTTGCCTCAATCTCCTCCAGGGAGGCCCGCTCACTGACAAAGAGATACGTGGGGTCACCACCGGCTTGGAGAGCAAGGAAGCTTACCAATGTTACTCCGATGACCACGACGACACTCTGAAGCAGCCTGCGCAGAACGTACGATCCCATGAGTCGGCCCTCCGCTCAGGACGCTGCCGGAATCACTTGAGCCCTGCTTCGAAGAGGAACACTCGTTCGTCGCGCCGGGCCTTCCAGTCGATCCGGTTCGATACCCCATAGAAGTCCGGCTGAAAGTATAGGTGCAGCCAAGGCCCATCGTCGTAGAAGACCTGGAGCATCTCGTCGATGATCGGACGGGTCTCTTCGGGCGTCTTGGCCTCTGCCAGATCAGCCCAGCGGCTGAACCAGCGGTCGTCGTCCCAGTGCGTGTAGTTGGTGCTGGAGCCCACTTCCGCCAGATCGGTCATGTCGTAGATCGGGCTCCACAGCCCTCCACCGGTCCCAAGGAAGAAGAGAGGACCCATGCTACGCGCATGAAGGAGAGGGGTGTAAACGGAGGCCCACTCCATGAGATCCACCTCTACGTCGAGGCCCACGTCCTGCAGGTACTGGCTGATGGCGAGTACAATGTTGACATCGTTCACGTATCGCGCCCGCCCCGCCTGGAGGCGGATAGCGAACCGAATCCCGTCAGTTCCCCGGGACCAACCCGCCTCGTCCAGAAGCACTTCCGCAATAGAGGGATCATACGGATAGGGCGTCAGACCGGGATGGTCATTCGGTGGGTTCACTAGTCCAGTTGCACGCTCGCATTCGACGCTGAGGAGTTGGCGGCAAATGGTGGGGACGTCCACGGCATACTGAAGTGCTCTCCGGACCCGGGGGTCCTGGATTGCCTCCCCTCCCGGCATCTGACGGGAGCCTTCGGACAAACTGAAGCCGAGGTACATCCGCCGAGTCCCTGACACCACCTGCACCTCCGCACGGCCTGAGCCATTAATCGCCTCAATCTGCTCCGGAACCACATTGGTGATGATGTCCGCATTCCCGGAGATGAGCTCTGCGGTCCGGGTGGATGCCTCGGGAATGATGCGCCACACGATCCTCTGGAAGTTGCCTGGTTCACGTGTCTTCTCCAGCACCACCTCTGACCCCCGGGTCCAGGAAGCCAGTCGATACGAACCCGACCCAATCGGGTTGGAAACCGCCTCGTCGAGGGTCATCCCCTCGTAGGCGTCCTTGCAATGGATGTAGATCTCGGTGATGAGACCGAATGCGATAGGGTTCTTCCGGGCGAGGTTGATCTGCACCCGGAGGTCGTCCAGCGCCACCGCATCCTGAAAGCCGATGGACGTGAATACGAAACCGGGAGAGTTCCCCGTAAACCGGTTCTCGGGGTCCGCGATTCGATTGAAGGTGTAGGCTACATCCTCCGCCGTGAGGGGTTCACCATCGTGGCAGGTCAGGCCCTCCCGTAACGTGTAGACGTAGGCCGTCCCATCCTCAGAGATCTCCAGCGTGTGGGCGAGGTCTGGAACGTGATCTCCCTCGGAGGTCAGTGAAAAGAGACCGGCGAAGATATGCCGAGCGATGTTCGCGTTATCTCGACTGGAGATCATCCCCGGCTCGAAGGTTGTGATGTCAGCGCTGAGCCCCACCACGATGGCGTCCTCAACCTGCTGCGAGCACGCAGCAACCATTACGGTCGCCCAGAGAAATCCGGCGGCAGCTGAGCGGGGCCCTAGAGTTCTAAGTTTCATTAGGTGGTCATCCCTCCTGTTCGCAGAGGCTCACGACCCCCTCGCCCTCTGAAGATCTAATGCAAGCCTCCACCATGCGAAGGGAATTCAGGTGATCAGTTCCCGGACACGGAAGTGGCATGCCCTCCCGAAAGTGCCTGACGAAGTCCGAGAGGAGGCCACGTGCATCGTCCACCCAGGGTTCACTCTCGGGAAGCCGGACCGGGGTAAGTTCCGGGTCGTCTCTGAGTGCGTAGCCTAGCGCCCCAAACATCTCCTCCTGCAGGGCAATCCCCTGCCGACACTCCGTTCTCCACTCGAAGCCCATCCTCTGCCAGTTGCTCGCCCATGTTCCCTGGTAGGTGACCTCTAGTCCCCCGGTGAAGGTGATGAGCGCGCTGACATTGGCATTGCCCTCGTACATCGACCATGACGGGTTGAAAGTCCGAGCGGAGATGTGGATCGGCTCCACACCATAGACGAACCGCATGAGGTCGAAGTGGTGGATGGACTGCTCCCAGAGCATGGGCTGTTTCATCGACATGGGATACTTGTTCAGGTGCGGCAGCCGCCCATCTCGCCATCGTTCGTAGGTGAATCGGCCAAACTCTGGCGGGCCCAGCCGGTCCGGCGAGAAAAGGGCCTTCAGCGCCTGTGTCACCGCTAGGTAGCGGAAGTTAAGCCCGACAGCAAGCGGAATCCTAGCCGCGGTCGCGGTCGCCACATGGGACTCGGCGTCAGCAAGCGTGTCGGCGAGCGGTTTCTCGGCGAGAATGCCAAGGCCGGCAGCACATGCGGCTGCCACCTGCGAGTGGCGTCCACCCGGCGGGGTGCACAGGAGCACGACATCAGCTTCAACGCCGGCAGCCACCTCGTCCAAAGAAAATCCTTTCACGGCACCGGGTGTTTCCACCACAGCCTCAGCAAGCCGGACCGGATCGGTCTCTACCAACCCCACCAGACGGCAGTCCGGGCGCTCCTTTAACACTCTCCGCCAGACACGTGACCGGGCGCCCATTCCCACGAGGATAAACCGAAGCGGAGTCACGCCACGACCTCAGCAGCCAAGAGAACCCGCAGCCCAGTAGTCGGGTCGGTCCAGCCAAAGTCACGAAGGGCAGGAATGTCGCTAGGGACCATCGGTGGCTTCACCGGTCCCTCGGCGGGGACAGTGACCGGTTCTGTACCAGGAAGTTCAGAGGCGATAAGGGCAGCGAATGCGCTATCCCTACTCACGTGGGTACTCCCCAGATGGACCGGGTGCCCTACTGGCGGACCGTCTACCACCTGCTCCAGCGCCACGGCAAGGTCGGAAGTGAACGTCCACTCCCTGAGAGGATCATCCGATCGTACCGCCAGGGCTTGTCCCTGCCGGGCCGCAGCCAGCCAACCGGCCACCAGGGACACGCCAACTCGGCTGGGTCGAGCTACCTCACCAGGACCGAAGAGGTAGCCAAGACGCACCACGTGGATCTCTGTCTGAAAATCGAATGCTGATCGGACCAGCGCTTCCCCTGCTTGTTTCGCGACTGCGTAGGGAGACGTCCCTGTAGGTGAATAGGAATCTTTCAGTCCCTCAGTCGTGTCTGTCGCTGCGAAGACCCCGGAGGAACTCAGAAATACGAAGTCGGCCGGGGAGGTACGGCTAACATACTCCAACATCGTCAGCAGAGGACGGGTGTTAAGCGCGATATACTCGGCTGTGGTGACCCCAAGTGTCGCCGGGTCCGTAGTTACCCAGGCCGCGTGCACCACCAGATCCACGTCGGGTATATCCAAGGGTACTCCCTCAGCCAAGTCGGCAGTTGAGCGACGCATGCTATCACTCTCCCGTCTCTCGTCGAATGCACGGTCCAGTCCGATAACCCGCCAGCCGAGGTCGGCAAAACCCAGCGCCAGAGCTCTTCCCACGAAGCCCCCTGCCCCAGTCACCAGAACCTGCCTCCTTTTCATTTCGGGTACTTGGTGATGGTCGCGGAATCGGACTCCGAGAAGAATTTGGTATGCTCGAGCTGCAACTCTATGGGCGGAATGGCAGCAAAGACGTCATCGTCCTCCTGGCCTCGCCACATCAGGACGGCGAAGCTTGCCTCAGCCTCCAACACAGCGATACCTGCATGCCATGTCCCCGGATGGTAGACCACTCCCAGCGTACCGGGAACGACGAAGGCCAAGGCATGCGCGCTGTCAGGGGACCCGGCCGCATCAGAGGGCATCACGGTCACCAGGTAGTGAGACACCGCCATCGGGAGAAAGAGCTGGGCGGTATGGGGGTGGTGTTCCACCTGTTCCACAGTCAGGGGAAGGGTCGATGGAGTTACCCGGTTCAGGTGGCACTGCTGCGAAAGCCCCGGCACGGGCTCCAGCCATTCACTGAGCATCGATCGATCGCCTACTCCAGCCGGCGGTTCAAGGAACGCGCCAAACGGTGCGAACACACTAGGATCTGGATCCTGAAGCTTCACAGTCACGCGGGGATCTCCCCCTCCCCAGGAGGGACGACAGCGCGCCAGTGGGCAGCAAGGTCCCTACGGCGACAGATCCAGACATCATCGCGATCCTGGATGTGGGCAAGGAAAGTATGGAGACCTCGGATCCGACCGGGGTGGCCGAGGATCCGAGCATGCATTCCTACCGACATCATCCGAGGGTGTAACCCGGCCTCCGAGACGAGTTCATCAAAGGAATCGATGAGGAATTCCCCGAAAGCCCGCCCCGTCACCAGGGGGCCGCCTACTAGCTTAGCGTCATTAGTTACCAGGGAGTATGGAACCACCAAGTGGGGGCGATCCTCCACCTGGACCCAGTAGGGGAGTTCGTCGTTGTATGCGTCGCTGTCGTAAGTGAAGCCACCATGCTCGACGAGGAGCTTCCTGGTAACGGGAGACGGTGCGTAACGGCAGTACCATCCCTCGGGGGGACGGCCGACCAACCTATGGATCGAGTCGAAAGCTCGAGCAATTTCTTCTCGCTCGATGGCCTCATCGAGAAGGTAGTGTTCGATCCAGCGCCTACCGTGGCACACGACATCCCAATCGCTGTCAGCAACCGCCTGAGCGGCTGCGGGATTCCTCTCCAGTGCCAGGGCCGAAGCGAAGACCGTGAGCGGGAGTCCCCTGTCCCGGAAGAACCGGACGATCCGCCAGAACCCCACGCGGCTTCCATACTCGAACATGCTCTCAGCTCCGAGGTCCCTATCCCCCCGCGGAACCCTGGGCTGCGCGACCTCAGTAAGGGTGGCGTCGGAGTACCCATCCCCATCCTCAAGAGAGTACTCCGAGCCCTCTTCGTAATTCAGAACAAAATTGACAGCCAGTCGCGCGCCACCCGGCCAACGGATATCCGGAGG